>Ga0080004_1157344_pt1 | contig 21141 bp, 15 predicted proteins | sample WasSprMetagenome_FD_69207 | JGI IMG/M metagenome (GOLD analysis project Ga0080004, IMG submission 69207) | Sulfidic aquatic microbial communities from Washburn Spring, Yellowstone National Park, USA - WS (SPADES assembly) (version 2) | ecosystem: Environmental > Aquatic > Thermal springs > Hot...
AGGGTTAAGAAATATTGGTTCTCTATGGAGATTTTTCAATGGTTCAATTGCAAACGTCCAAATCTACTCAACCGCTCTAACTCCTCAGCAAATCCAACAACTCTACTTGCAAGGCATCAACTCCCCACCAATTCCAAACGCTGGCTTAGTAGGTTGGTGGCCTTTGCAAGGTAATGCAAACGATTACAGTAGTTATGGAAATAATGGTACTGCATACAGTGTTAATTTTGTAAGAAGCAATTATTCTTACTTGCCGATATATCAATCTTCTAATAAAAGTGGAGTAAATTTCAACGGAGTAAATTCCTATATAGAAGTTCCAAATTCACCAAGATTAAATCCAGCAAACCTTACCTTCATAGCATGGATTAACATAAAAAATTGGAGATCGCAGGTTCCATTTCATGAGCCGATTGCAAAACATTCGGATGGTTGCAATACTAATGGTTTTGGATTTGCAGTGAATCATAGAGCAGTTTTAGATAATCAACTTTATCTTGTTTCCTATTCGAACGGAGTCAATCCGGGCGATTTTCATAGTGGTAAAATAACAATGGGTAAATGGTACCAGGTAGGGTTCATATGGGGATACCTGACCTCATCAACTTCACGACAAAAACTAATAATTAATGGAGTTATTAACGCAACTCGTGATGTTAATATTCCAACCCCGCCCACGATAACAAGCAACCTATTAATTGGGCGAGGTATCGATTGCTGGGAGGACTTAAAGATTAACGGATTTATTTCAAACGTTCAAATTTATAACAGGTCCTTAACTCCACAAGAACTTCAACAACTCTATTATGCTGGAATTCCTCCATCGAATGAAATTAGAATTGTATTGAAGTGAAAAAATGAAGCTTCAATTTTGGAGTATGGATGCGATAATTTCTCTAGCAATATTTTTGCTTGCGATAATCTCTTTAATTTTAATTTGGCAAAATGTTGTTTCAGGCTTAACTTCTTCTCTAGGTTATAGTAGTGATATTTTGCTTGAACAAGCAAACATGCTTTCAAAAAGGTTAATGTCTCAAGGTTATCCAAGTAATTGGGAATCTACAATAGATCCAACTTCGCCTTCAACTTGGCCTTTAATAAGCATTGGTATTTCAAAAGATGGAAAGAGCATAGATTCGAGTAAGCTTTTAGCTTTTATAGCAATCTCAAATTTCAACTATTCAAAATCAAAACAATTCTTAGGCATAGGTTTTGATTATTTTATAAAAATAACTTCAAAAGATATAAACATTCAAATAGGAAAAAATCCTTTAAGCTATAATGCTATAAATATTCAAAAAGTTAGCATTCCAATAATTATTGCAAATGAAAATGGAAAGATGGATGTTTATGTTTGGACAAATTCAACGCTTACAGCGGTTTAAAGCCTTTGTTTTTACTTTGGATGCTTTATTTGCATTAGTAATTATTTTGCTAGCAGCTTCTGTTCTTCTTGTTTTCGCAATCCAGCCAATTAGCTTTGTTTCTTCTAAAGCAATTTCTTCTAGCCATTTAGCTTCTTCTTTAGCTTCTATTAAGCTTAAGGATTTAGCTAATGCTAATAGCTTTGTAAGAAATATAATTTCTTTTCAAAAAAACAATTGGAATCAATACATGGGAGATCAATTTCATAGTGCTTCAGCTCCAAGTGGTCCTCAGCTTTATTTGCTTTTTAATTTTACTCCCGGAGCTCGAATTACTTCCCCACCAGTTGTTTGGAATGATTATCTAATATTTGGTGCAGGTAACAATAAAATTTATGCAATTAACTCAAGTAATGGCAAGTTTATTTGGAGTTCTTCAATTACTGGTAATGTAACTTACTCCCCTATAGTTTTTAATAATACAGTTATCTTTGATACAACTGCAAATTTTCTTTATATACTTGATTTAACGAATGGAAGACAAATCCGAAATAACTCTTTAACTGGACGTCCATCTGGTGCTCCATACATTTTTGAAAATATGCTGTTTGTTCCTCTTAACAATAGTTTAACAGCATTTTATCTAAATGGAAGTAAACGTTGGAATTTTACTTCAAACACTCAATTTACTACCCCTGTCGCAACAAAAGGATTGTTGGTTACTTCAACAAATAAACAATCGGTTACAAATTATATTTATTTCCTTTCCTTCACACCAACCCAAGTTTGGAATGCAACAAAAATAGTATCAGCAAGCTTCAACGGAGTTAATGCTTTTATTACCGCTAACACAATAAATGTACCTTATATTACAATGCAAGCTTGGGTAATGTGGTACAAATTTTTCCCAGATTCGGCGGGTCATGCAATAATTTCAAATTCCAATTCTGCACAAGACGGATATATGCTTTACCAGGCTACCGGAACGCCATATAATAGAATTACCACTTTTATTTATACCTCATCGATTGCGGCGCTGAATTCTAATACTCTTCTTACTACCAATAGATGGTATCACGTAGTAGTTACCTATGATGGACAATATATAAGGTTATATATAAATGGGGCACTTGATAATCAAATTTCGCAAAGCGGAGCCATAAAATCAACAGCAAACCCCTTTTTAATAGGTTCAACATATACTGCAAGTGGAGCTAAATTCAACGGCTCAATTGCAAACGTTCAAATCTACAACACTGCTCTAACTCCTCAGCAAATCCAACAACTCTACTTGCAAGGCATTAATTCTCCACCTATTCCAAACGCTGGCTTAGTAGGTTGGTGGCCTTTGCAAGGTAATGCAAACGATTATTCGCCTTATAACAATTTTGGTACTCCTTACAATGTTGTTTACAATTCTACTTATCCAGCACCAATAACTGGTCAAACAATTGTTGGTAACAAAATAATATTTGGAAGTGGAAAGGGAGTTTATGCTTATTACTTTAATGGAAGTTCAGCTTGGAACTTTAGCACAGGAGCAAACACAGTAACTGGTCCGATCTCTTTTTATAAAGATAAGGTTTTCTTCCAAACAACAGGAGGGATCTATGCACTATATTCAAAGAACGGTACTCTTGCTTGGTATGCCAGCCCATCTTTAACCGCTTCTTCTGGTGATTACCCTGTTATTGGAGGAGATAAAGTTTATGCGATTTGGGGAGATAATAAAATTTATGTTTACAATGCAACAAACGGAAATATAATCTCCTCAATTACAGTTCCGATCGTTGGAAGTGGTCATACTTCTTTAGCTTTAGCAAATGGAAACTTGTATGTTGGTATGGGAAATAATATTTATGCATTTGGTAGTTGTAAAGCAGACCCAAGCGATACTGTTTTAAATGCGATAGCAAGATTTTATGCAAACAAGCAATACTTCTGTGCTAATATGTTAGCATATTTTGCTTTTTCTAATTCTTCTCAGCAAATGAACTATGGTCTTTGGGTAAATGGTACTTTTCTTCCGAGCATTTCAGCAAGCTTCAATGGAGTTAATAGCTATATTCGATTGGCTTCTCAGCCACCATTGTCTCAAGGATTTACATTTGCGGCATGGGTAAAACTTCCATCACTTGTTCCATCCGGTTACATGGAAATCTTTAATAACAATCAATTCTTTATCAGAAAAAGTAGTGCAAGTGAAGGAAACTATTTTGATGCATTTGTAAAGTTATCTGATGGAAGCGTAGAGCCAAGAGCTCGCGGAATTCCTGCAGAAGGGGGGAAATGGACATTCGTTGCTGCAACATGGGACAAAACTTACCTTAAAATATACATTAACGGGATATTAATTGGCTCCTCAACAAGACAAGGTAGCTTAACATCAACTACTGTAGAAGCAGACATAGGAAGAGGAGAACAAGCAACCCCGTCTACAAATTATTGGAGTGGTTCAATTGCAAACGTCCAAATCTACTCAACCGCTCTGACCCCTCAGCAAATCCAACAACTCTACTCACAAGGCATAAACTCTCCACCAATTCCAAACGCTGGCTTAGTAGGTTGGTGGCCTCTTAATGGTGATACTAATGATTATAGTGGTTGGTTTAACACTGGCTTTCCATTTAATGGAGTAACGTTTAATGCTACAAGCTATCCAATATCATTTACAACCTCATCCAGCTCAACTGCTTTTGGGGCTGGCTTTAATGCTTATGGCTCAACAAATGCTACAAGGGCTTTTGACATCGCTATAGTTGGGTGGTCGAAATGAAAGGTTTTATTTATACTTTGCTTGTTTTTATTCTTTTCATGGCTATTATAACAATTGCTTTTACTTTTATTTCTATTTATAGTGAAAGCTACAGAAGGGCTTCTCTTGAAGCCGGTAGCGAAAGTATAGAAGAAGCTTTGAATTCTTTAATTAGTAATGCAAATTCTTTTGGAAGCTTTTCTCTTTCTAAAGCACTAAGTTATCTTTTGAATTATACTTATTCAAAAAGAGTAATGATTCCTTCGGCTAGTTTTTCTATTGCTTACTTGATGCAAAACGGAAGTTTTTCTTCTCTTGCTTATGATAATGGAAAGTATGGGATAAGCCCTTGGGGGACAAGCGTTAGTGGTTGGCCAGATCCAAATGCTCATTGGATCTGGGATAGGCCTTCACGTGGCAATGTTCCGGTTGGTAGCGTATACTTCAAAAAAACATTTTTTGTTCCTTCCTCTACTTCAATAACAATTTATGCAACTTGCGATAATACAATTCAGCTTTACTTAGACGGGAATAAAGTTATTACCGGTAACAACTGGCAAGCAACTTATTCTTATTCTACAACAGTTAGTGCAGGAACTCATATTATTTGGGTGAATGGAACAAATGTTGGCTCGGGTCCGAACCCCGCCGGTTGTATTGTTAGTGTTAGAAGCAGCAGCGGAGTGACTCTTCTCTCCAGCGATGGAACATGGCAAGCTCTTGGTTATCCTTCAACCCCACCGAAAGTAAATGTTGTTTCTTTTCCAGTTTATGCTATGAGAAATGCTTTCTTTGGCGATTATAATTCATCGATTGTTTATTTTCTTTTGAGAAGATTTATAAATGCTACAATTCTTCAAAATTCTCTTAATGTTTTCCAAGACTCACCATTTTCCTTGAAAGCAAGTTACATTGAAAGAGCAATTCTCTCCTTTTATGGTCAAACAATAGTAGATTATGGAATTCCAGTAACAGCTATCGTTTCTTTGAATGGTTCTCTTGATCCATTGTTTTTAATGAATGGAATATATAGAAGAATAAACTTTGCTCCAAGCAATTTTACAGCGGCAAGCTACTGGTATGGAACATCCGGAAGTGGTTATGTATATGCACCTTTCTATTATGCTGGAGAAAAACCAACATGTAGCAATATAAATGCTTTTATTCCAAGCGGTGTTGTTACAAAACAAGTAGTAATCGTTGCTAAAAATGCTCAATACATAACAAATTCAACATGCGCAGCAGCAAACAATTTTGCGGGTCTTGTTACAAGTAGTATAACAAATGCTCCAAGTGTTCCTTATGTTATTATTCCAAGTACAAGTAGCTTTTACTCGAGTTTTGCAAATGCTCAAAAGTTTCTTCTTGTTGGTGCAAGTCCGGTAAATAGTAGCTTCCATGCGGTTGTTGATATAAGCAATCTTAGAAACGCTTTGTTTAACAACCTTTACTTTACTTCTCCTTCAGCGCCTTCATATCTTCAAAGGTTTTCAAACCTTACAAATTATAATTATATTCAAAATACAAGCACTTTTGGAATATTTTCTTTCTATGGTTTGAGTCACAAGGACGCGATAGATTATAAATACTTTACCTATACTACACAACCACCACTTTTTGAAGTCTTGGGAATGCCAAATTGTGAAAATTCAACGATTTGCTCAAGTAGCGCTGTTCCACACTTTTGCTTAGACAATCAAACAATGGTTAATCAATTTGGACAGCTTACTACAACTCTTCAATACTTTAACATTCAAAACATAGTAACTCCAGGTTGTCCATGATTTACTTTGGTGCTGACATTGAAGGAAGTCCTCCACCAGCCGGAGCACCAGCAGCCCCGAAGAAACCACCAAATAGAGACTCTAAGAGGCTTTGTGCACCAAAGAAAATAACTAAGCTTATTAAAATAAAAGCAGGAATATACTTTATTCCCCTAGATGTTACTCCGCTAGAAATTGAAGAAACTATAAATGCTGCAAAGACAGATATCATTACCATCGTAGCCAAAGCAAAATTTTTGAAATCTTCAGAAGTTATAGATGGTGGTTTTGGAGTAAACATTGAAAGTGCACCAGCCATTTGAATTTTTCCTCCTTGAAGCTGAGAACTTATTCCAGACCATATGGAAGTTGTTATATTAATCATCTGAACGCTAACAGCAAAGAGCAAAGGAGCTGCGAAAACGCTTGCGAAGATTATAAACAAAGAGTACATGAAAAGTTGACCAGCAATTTCCTTTTGTAGAAGCTGTTGCTGCCTTATATCTGCAGCAACTCTTTCAAGAAGGTCAACCATTCCTCCTCCATAAGCGATTCCTTCTAGCATTAAGTTTATAGTTCTTTTTAGTTGTCTCGACCTAAAACGTGTTGATAGAACAATCAAAGAATTTTGGAGGCTTTCACCAGCAGCGATTCTTTTGTTAAATTCTTCTATTTCTTGAGTAAGTGGTGCGAATTCTGGTCTTGCAGAATAAACCATTGCTCTATCTAGGGGCATTCCACTTCTTATGTTTGCTGCTGTGATTTGTAGAAAGTCAGGAAGTATTTCTTCCATTTTGCTTCTTCTCGAATCTATCTGAAGCTCTATTATAGTATAGATCGCTCCTAAGTAGAGAACACAAGCAATTATTCCTATAAGAAGAGAAAGAACCGGAGGAAGACCATATTTTAGCTCAGCAACTACGCCTACACCAACTATAACAAAAAAGCTTGAAAAGAGAAGAAAACCAATAAAGGTATTTAGGTCAACTTTTATCCCAGCTAAATCAAGCTCATCAGAAATCCTTTTTACAAGACTTCTTGAAAGCAGAGTTTGAAAGTTTAACATCATTTTATCACGCGTATGCGGGTCTCATATTCCTAATCATGTTCAAGAATATGATCTGCAATAGCATTATGAAAATGAATGCAATCATTAAAAGTTGGGGAGTAAATGTAATTATGCTAACAAATGTTGAAAGTACGATAGCAATTGTTATAAGCATGCTTGGGAATATTACTCCTATTATCATGTAGAACATCGCAACGGCATTTAGTTTTTGTCCATAACGTCTTAGCTCAATCGTCCTTTCCATTGTTATCTGGTCCAGAGTAAGTTGCATTGCAGCAGTTATATCAGCACCAGCCTTTAGAGTTGTTGAAGCTTGTAACATTATTCTTCTAAAGCTAGGACTTTTTGAAGTTGATACAACCTGATCAATCGCCTGGTCAAGTGGAACACCAAGGTTTACAAGATTTACTATTTTCGCAAACTCTTGGCTTGCTGCTCCATAACCTCGAGTTACGCTCACTATCGCATTGTAGAGAGGAACTCCCCCTCGCAAAGCAATTATCATATCTCTAACCGCAAACAACACATCCTTTTCAACTTCTTTTCCACTTATTTTTATTTTTTGTAAAGGATAGAGCATTAAATAATTAACAAAGAAAATAAAAAGAACAGGAGCGAGAAGTATGAAAATTATCGGGTTGATGCCCATTGAGACAAATAACAAAACTAGTGAAAGGCTAATGATTGTAGTTATTAATATTGAAGTGATTAAAACTCTTTGAGTAAATTCAAAAGGTGTTTCTTTTATTTCAGCAGCTTTTAAAAGCTCTGGTAAATCTTTTCTTTTTGCTACAAAATACTCAACAAAAGTTTTCCATCTAAAAGATAAGGGTTTTGGTTTTGGCTTTGGTTTTTGAATTTCGATAGGTTTTTTTGCTTCGGGCTTTTCTTCTTTTTTTATTTCAACTGGCTTTTGTATTTCCGCTTGGGCTTCTGGCTTTTGCACTCGAGCTTCTACTGGTTTTTCTTCCTTTTTTTCAAGTTTTTTAAGTATATCCTCCAGAGTTTCTTTCTTTCTTCTAAAAGGCCACATCTTTATTCACCTTTCAAAAGCCTTAAGGCTCTTTCTAAGGCATTGTTTCTAGCTTCTATTAATGCTCTTTCATTTTCGTTTAATTTTGTTAGGTCTATTTTTTCCCTTTGCACTTCTATATACAATCCTTCAACTTCTCTTTTTATTATTTTTAATTCTTCTTGATTAAACTCTGCATTTATCAGCCCATAAATTATTTGCTCAAGTTCTGTAATTTGCTCGTTTATTGGAAGGTTAACTAACACCAGCTGTTTTTTTACTCCGATAGTTTTCAACGGAAGTAAAGCTAGGGAAATCCTTAGCTCGCTACCTTTTTTAGCGGCTTGTGAAAATAAATTGAAAACACCTTTTTTAAGGTTAGAAGCAATAGGAACAACGCTAGATAAAACATTTGTGAATGAAGGAACTTTCTCAATTGGTTGGATTTTTGGGGTTTCAATTTTGATTTCTTCTTTTTTAATACCTATTTCTTGGAGTAATTTGGAATAATCTTTTTTTGTTCCGATTAAATCTACTTCAAAAGGGGATAACTGAACAACACTTAATGCTTCTTTTTCGTTTTCAAATTTTTCCAAAATTTTTTTTGTTTCTTCAAAATCTTTTATTTCATTATCCATAATTACAACTTCAATATGCCCTCATCAAACTTCAAATTATTATTAACATAATAAAGAATTTTCTCTTTATTTTTATAGTAGTTGTTTATTATTCTTCCAACTTCATTTACTCCAGTTACTTCGTTTTTAACCAACCACTCCAATATTCGCGCTTTTTCCTCTACATCCTCTTCGATTTCTTTAGGAGTTAAACCAGCATAAAGCTCAATAGTTTCGGCAAGCCTTGTTATTTCTGAAACTTTTTTGATTTTATCTTCTCTTGGATCCCATCTATAATTAACGTTAACATCTCCGTTTTCGAGAACTTCAGCAAATTCCAAAACCCTTCTTATTCCTTTTCTTCTATGTCTAAACAAAACAACTATCGCTCCGATTCCATTTATCATGATTTTTGGAATTGCAATTGGTGGGTTTGTTAATCTCACTATCGCATCATTTGCATTATCTGCGTGAAGTGTTGCGTACACAGCATGCCCCGTGTGAATAGCTTCAAACAGAACTTCAGCTTCGGCATGCCTTCTTATCTCTCCCACTATAATCCTATCCGGCCTTTGTCTCAAAGCATTAACCATCAAATCCAGCATCGTAATTTCTCCTTTTCCTTCCGCATTTGGTTCTCGCGTTACCATTGCAACCCATTGTAAGAACTCTGGAAGCGTAAGCTCTCTTGTTTCTTCCAATGTTATTACCCTATTTGAAGCAGGGATAAATGTTGAGGTAGCATTAAGAAAGCTAGTTTTTCCGCTTGCTGTTCCACCAGCAAAAATCATGCTTATTTCATTTTCTATACAAAGCCAAATAAGTGCAGCAAGTTTCGAATCCAAAGTATTGTACTTTAGAATCAAAGGCATTGTCCAAGGATTCTTTCCAAATTTTCTAATCGTTATAGTGTTTCCAAATACTGAAATAGGGTAAAGTGTAGCATTAACTCTTGAACCATCAAGAAGATGGGCATCCATTAAAGGAGTTAATACGCTTATCTGTCTTCCAATCGTTCTTCCTATTGTTGAGGCATAATTATAGATATCATCTTCGCTTCTTACTTTGAGGTTTGATTTGCACCATCCAAACTTTTTATGATAAACCCAAATCGGCTCAGTAGCATTGTTTACTGCGATTTCTTCTAAGTTATCATCATGAAGAGGTATTTCAAGTTCACCTAGACCAAGCATCATGTTTAAAATATAAGCTAACAATATTTGTTTTGTTTCTGGATCAGAACCCGGCAAGTACTTGTCGATAAGAACGTTTGCAGCAGCTGTAAATCTTTTTCTTAATTCTTCTACATATGTTTTTTGTGTTAGTCTTGTTGGGTCTATTGGTACTAAAGTAATCAGGTTTGGTCTTAACGAATCTAGAATCACTTTTGTAGCTTCGCTTATTCCTGGAATGGTTACTTGATAAGAAAGCACGTATTCCCCTCTATCAACTACTCTTATCTGCGCAGGAAGTCCATTAGCATCGATGTTGTAATTTGCAAGTTCTTTTTCTTTTATTATTTCTATCGGCATTCTTATCTCCCACCACCAATAAACTTTCTAAAAACTTTTTCAACTTCCCTTAATATTCCTTCACTCTCCTTTCTTTTCTCTTCTATTCTTTTCGTTTTTTCACTTATTTCATTTAATTTTCTCTTTTTTTCTTCATATTCTTCAATAGAGCTTACATTTGTTTTTAAAGCAATAACCTGCGCTTTAAGCTCCATAATTTCCTTTTTTGTGAGCTCCACATCAGAGGCAAGCTTTAGCAATTTTTCATTTATTTCATTCCTGCTTATTCTTATTTCCTCAAATTCCCTTAGCAAGTTTGTTGCTCTTTGAAGACCAAGGGCAAGGTGCCTATCAACAGCAAGACTTTTATTTGTTAATTCACTTATTTGATCAGTGTAACTTTGAGTTAAAGCATCTACTTTTTTCTTTATTGCTTCTAGAGAAGAAAGATTTTTCTGGAGTTCTTTTTCAACATTCTCCTTTATTTTTGTTAAGAGTTGCGAATAGTTGGTTTTTATCTCCCCCATTTCTTTTTTAATTTCTTGAGTTTTCTTTAAAGAACTTTCAATTGCTGTTTTTTGAGAAGAAATTACCTGCATTGTTTGTTTTGAGTTTTGCGAAATTTCATTTATTTTTGCTTTTGTTTCTTCAATTTCTTTAAGAAGCCGGTTTTTATTTGAATCGAATGTTTTTGTTTCTTCAATGCTTTTTGAAAGCTGGGCTGTTTTTGAAGACACTTCTTGTAGCCTTTTGTTTAGTTCATTAATTTTATTATTGAGCTCTTCCAATTCTTTCAAAGAAGAACTTCTTAGGTTTGCAATTTCATTAAATTTTAAGTTTACTTGAGAGGTAAGCTGAGTTAGCTTTGTGTTTGTGGTTGAGAGTGATTTTTCTAATTCATTTATTCTTGTGATAAAAGATTGGAGCTTTTGGTTCGAATCGTTTATTACTTTTTCAATGTTTTTTACTTCTTCAGAAGTTTTTTCGATTTCCTTAAATAAAGAATTTTTTCTTTCTTCCAATTTTGGAATTGTTTCATTTTGAATCTGTTGAAGCATTGTAGCATAATTAGAAAGGGTTTGATCTATTTGCTTTGTTGGAGCTTCAAAGTCTTTTATATTTTTATAGATTTGTTGCTTAATTTCTTCGCTTTTTTCTCGTAGTTTTTCTAATTCATCGAGTCTTTGATTGAGCTCTTTAAGTTGTGTATTAACAACTTCTTCTACGCTTTTCCATTTTTGATTTAAGCTTGATAACCTTTCACTTATTCCCTTCAGTGTAGCTTCTTCTATCGCTACCTCTCTTTTTACCCCTTCTTTTATTCCCGCGAGTTCCTTTTCTTTTAATTTTGCTTCTTGTTCAGTTAAGGTTATAGGGAGCAAATATATCTTAGTCATCAAGTGTTCAATTTTAATAAGATTTGCTTTTTCTAAAGCGGTTGCCCAATCTTCAACGAGTTCAACAGAAACTCCAAGCTTTGAAGCAGCATCAGAGATTTCCATTCTGCCATTTTCTTTTAAAAGTTTCATTAAAGCATCAACGCCAGTTTTTACTTCAGGTTCAGGCATATTTTTCTTTTGAAAATAAAGATTATAAAGTTTTTGAATTGTTGGTGTTGTCCAATAATTAATTTTAACAAGAGAAATTTTTATGCTGATTTTTGGCTTTCAGTCGGAATTATTGGACAACGCCGAACTGTTGATTCATCCAAAAATAAGCAAAATGTTTTGTTTTATCTTTTTTAAATCATCACTTTTTTCTATAAAAGCCCCAGCAGCAGTGGGATGCCCCCCACCACCCAAGAGCTTTGCTAGTTCAAGAGCTTTTTCTCCGCGTATGCTAACCTTGTAACCTTCCCCTTTTTTGAAAAGCATTATGCATGTATCTAGATTTTTTTCTTTTTTGAGTCGGTCCCCTTCAAATGAGGGATTTAGTATACTTGGTAATTCAACTATTCCTATCCTCTTCTTTTCTACTTCTATTATTTCTAAATTTTTTTCAACTTTTTTCCGAGCTTCTTCAACCTCTTTTTCTATTTTTTCGATAAGCTCTTCCATCTCTTTTGAAAGTTTTGTATTTTCTGAAAAATATTCCGCTAACCAATAAAGTTTTTCTTTTGAAAAATTGTTAAAATAAGTTATAAGAAGAGAAAGCCGGATAGAAATTTTTAGCTTATTTTTGAAGAAATCAGAGTCTTCAGCTATTCTTGCTAGTTTTCTAGAAAATAAATCATTGGAAAAGATTCTAGAAAAAAGATATGTTGCAGAATGGTTTCCTAATATAAGATTGCAATATTTTGAAGCTTCTTTTAATGTCGAATCCTCCCAAATATGGTGATCAATCCAGATAATAAAGCTCTTTGACTCTTTGAGAGCATCGATTACTTCTTTTGTTCTTTTTTCATTTATGCCTATATCTAAAATCATGATTCTGCTTTCTTTCGAATTTTTTATTTTTTCTATTAACAAATCATATTGAGTGTAATCTATTAAAAGTAGCGAATATTTTTCGTTTTCTCTTTTTGCTTTTCTTATAGCTAACGCAGCTGAAAATATTCCATCAATATCTTCTGCATGGGAAATTATAAGCATTTCTTTAATTAGCAAGAAAACTTAAAAAATTTTATTTTTGAAAAGAAAACATGCTTGATTTTTTATTTTTCATAAGCTTCGTAAATCTTACTATAAATAATTCGATTGTTTTAATACCAACTGGAAATGTTTACAATGTTAATTTCAATATTTCCCTACCCCCAAGAACAGAACTTCAAGAAGTAACTTATTTTCAAAATTATTCTTATTTTGGCGATAACTATTTTACGCATTTCTTTTTAAGTAACCTCGATACAAAAAGACAATTTTCCGCTTCTGCAAACGTAATAAGGAAATTCAAAGAAGTCAAAAATTTAAATTTTTCAAAAATTAATGACTTTCTTTCTCCTACAGAGGGGATAGAAAGCAACAACCCATATATTATCGAGCTTGCAAGAAGGATAACAAACAATTCTGCCGATGATTTCGAAAAGGTTGCGAGAATTGCTTTATTTGTTTATAAAAACATTTCATATGATCTTTCAACAGTTGGTTTGGACCAATCTGCTCTTTCTACCCTCCTTAGAAAAAGCGGGGTTTGTAAAGGAAAAGCAAGGCTTTTTGTTGCTCTTGCTAGAGCAGCAGGGATACCTTCGCGATTGGTAACAGGATTAAGTGTTCAAGATGCAACTCTTGGATTACATGCGTGGGCCGAAGTTTATCTAGGAAAATGGATCGAAGTCGACCCCACATGGTTTGAGATCATTACAGTTGATGCTGGACACATAATAACCGAAAGAGAAGGTCTAAATCGCAATATTTACTACGAAACCTACGGAGCTTCTTTAACTTCAGAATCTTTACCCTTGAACCTAACTTCTAAAGTCAACAAAATTTTAACTTCAGAACTTAACTTTAATTTGACCTATTCTTCCCTTTCTATTCCAGGAAATGGAAAGGCCATAATTGTTGTATCAGTTGATCCATTTTATGGTAGCGACGTGTTTAGAATTCCACCTTGTCTTGGGATAATAAAAACAAGCGAGAGTTACTCCTTTTTTGAGCCAAATAGAAGAAATGCAATAATAGAAATAAATGCAACAAATCAACAAGGTTCTTGGGTCTGCGGTACAAGCATAGATTCTAAGTTTTTTAAGCAACAAAGCTTAAAAATCGAAGTGGGAGAACCAAAAACAATAGAGAAATTCTATGCAAAACTAGCATATGAAAGTTTACTTCCATGGCAAAAACAAACAATTTATATCACTCCAACCGCCTCCGATCTTTTCACCATAGCAAGCCCTTGCTTTTTAAAACAACAAAAGCTTTTGCAAGGTATTACTTATTCATTTTCATTTCCAGCATGTGCAAACTTTGTTTATGTTGCAAATTCCCAAACTTTTTCAAAGTTAACATTTTCTTTTCAAAAACCAATTTTCCAAGTATCTGAAAAGCTTCCAAAAAGCTTGATAGAAGGAAACAATTTTACAATTTTTGTTAATATAAAAACAAATGCTTCCAAGTACCAATTAGTTATAGAATATGCCAACGATACAAATACTTTTGACCTTTCAGGAAATAGAAACGTTAGCTTATCATTGCTAGCAAAATCAAATATTTTAAATCTTTCAATCGTGTATGATAATGAAATAGTTATAACTAAGGTACTTCAGCTAAACCTATCAAAGCCAAGTTTTGAACTACAAACCAAATTACCAAAGATTATTATCCTAGATAAAAACTTTACACTTAATCTAAACGTATCAACAAATTTCGAAGGGCCTTATACAATACTTCTCAGCTATGGCAATCAAACAAGAATAAAAAACGCAACTGGAAATTCCAGTTTTATTTTCGATTTAAAGGCAATTAACCAATCAATAGTTTTGAGTATTTTTTATCTCGGGTACAACATTACAAAAACAATTCAACCAAACTATGTAGAACAACCACAAATAGTTGTTAGAGTAATTTCAAAGGGCAATCAAACAACTTTAACTTTCGATTTTAAAAATTATGCAAAAAATATTACTATAAAAATCGGAGAGCTTACCTGGTTTTTTAATTCTGAAAATAATTCAAAAGAAGAAATAAAAATTTTTGGATACGGGAACTTTATTTGCAATATTACCTTTTATGATTTAGCTGGAAATCTTTATAATGCAAGTTTTCCATTCTCAAACATAAAACCAAAATCAGAAAACACTTTGCTTACGGTCTTTGTTCTTCTAATAGTTGCGATTATTATTTTTGTTTTTCTACATAAGCTAATGCATCGCTAAAATGTTGAGGAATTGTAAGGTACTTGCAATTTACTAAAACTACTGGGGAGAAGGTAATATTATAAAAACTTGCAAGAGTTGCTTGAGCATTTAAAGCTTGAGTAGAGGAATTTAAACAAGAATTCAATTGAGAAACATTAAGAGCTGCAAGAATAGAAGCGGATTTTAAAACTTCTTCATGAACAGGAAAAGCTTTCGGAGAAATTACTACCCCAAGACTTTTTAGGGAATCAACAAATTTTATTAATTTACCTTGTTTCGAAGTGCAATACAGATATTTTATAAAGAGTTGAGTTCTATTAACGCCGTAGGTTGGATAGTTCATTAAAGCATCTTTTGTAAGAATAAATATAAATTTTGTTTGCGGTGTTGAATAATTAAGAGTTGTTAACGCATTAATCGAATAAGGATCTATAAACCAATAAGTTTCATTACATTTTGGATAATCAAGTTCGATCACTCCTTCCGCAACAATTTTTAAGTTGCTTAATTTAATATTTGGAAGTTCTTGTGCAAAATATATTTTCTTTATGCTTAAATTTTCATCATCTATGAACATTATTAATTTTTGTTTAGAAATGTTGGCTTCTACTATCCATTCTTCATTGGAAAAATTTGCAATTGGCAAGGAAGATGAAAAGGGTATAAAAGAATAATTAGAGTAAAGAAAAGAAGCTATGATTTTGGAAGATAGGTTTTCTACTTCCTCTTTTGAATGTAGGGGCTGGTTTTGGAGATAAATCCTTTGGTTCGCAGCTAAAAAGAAAACCAAACTTATAAGTATAACAACCAAAAAAATGAGTGAGTAGTGAAGATAATCAAGACCTTTTTCGCTTGCTTTTACGATTTTTACTACTTCTTTTTCAGCTTTTTTCTTCACCATACCCAACAAGCCTCCACCTTTGTGCTATTCTTCTGCTAATTGCTATTTTTTCACTCTTTAGTGGACAGGCTTCGTGCTTGAGTTCTATTTCTAAAATTTCCTTTTTAACTTTTTTAACAAAACCAAGATGCACGCCAGTTCCTATTCCAAGAACTACGGGTTCATTCACAACAAAAGGAGTGTTTGGTATATCTTTTCTAGGTATCTGATGGTATTCCAATACGAGTTGCTTTGTTGGTTCTGGAAGCATGCCCGGTTTGCCAACGATACTACCAATTAAAGCATCAGATTTTGTAAAGGAAGGATCAAGATTTGTAGAAATTGCAATAAGTCCACCACCCCTAGCTTCTTTAAGCTCATTCATGCTTGTTCTTATGCTTTCTATCGTTGTAAATATAGGAATTGTTTGATTACCCTTTCTTATTCCAGGCCTTATTTCAATTTCGTCACCAACCTTTAATCTTCCTTGGATTAATGAACCACCAATTACTCCACCTACTAGCTTATCAACATTTCCTGGTTTATTAACATCAAAAGACCTTGCAACATACATTATTGGCGGTAAATTTTCTTTTGGGTCTCTTTTTGGAAATTTGAGTATTGCTTCTAATAAATATTCGATATTTATTTTGAAGTTTGAAACTACAGGAATTATTTCACAATTTTCAGCAAAGGTTCCTTTAACAAATTCTTTTATTTGATTATAATGCGCTATAGCTTTTTCTTTTGTAACCAAATCTATTTTAGTTTGGGCTATTATTATGTTTTTTAAACCAAGTATTTGAAGAACCAAAAAATGCTCATAAGTTTGGGGCATGGGGCAAGGGTCGTTTGCAGCAATAACAAGTATCGCAGCATCTATTAAACTTGAGCTTGCTATTACTGTGCTCATTAATGATTCATGTCCTGGATTGTCAAGCAAAGAAATTCTTCTTATTTCTTCTCCTTCTCCTTGAGTTGTTAGCACTTCTTTACCATTTTCTACCCTCTTTTTTATTATCGCATCGGCATAACCAAGCTTTATTGTCATGCTTCTTTTTATGCTCTCGCTATGTCTATCTGTCCAAACATTAGAAATAGCACTAACTAAGGTTGTTTTCCCATGGTCAACATGTCCAAACATCCCAATGTTGATATCGCTTTGTTCTATCATTACTTCACTTTTTCTCTTCCTTTTTCTCCTCTTTCTTTTTGAAAAGTTCTTCTACAGGCAATTCTCCATATTCAATAATTTTTGTGTTTACTTGTACTGTATCATTAGATATCGTGTTTCCACGAACGGTTTTTCTTACCCTTATTCCTTTTTTCTTTTTTATTAAGACCTTTACTTTTTTTACTCCTTCCACATCTTTTCTTAGAGGAAAACCACTGTTATCGGTTCCACCAGTAATTAAAAGCTTGTATCCTGGTGCTCCTATTATTGTTCCATCAATAGTATCGCCTATTTTCTTTCCTATTAGCATTTTAGCTTTTTCTTCATCTATCTTTACTTGGTTTGTTTTCCCGGTTTTTGGGTCAGAATAAACTATTATCATCTTTTCACCTTATTCTTTCTCAAATCCTTTAAATATAAATTCCTTAAGAAATTATCTGTACATTGTTTCTGGATGTTCAACGAATTGTTTTATTTTGTCTTGTAGGTTTTTTGATACTAGCTTCTTTATCTTTTTCATTCCTTCCTCAAAATCTTCCATTGTTACAACGTCTCTGTTGTGTCTTATAGCGTTCAAACCAGCCTCTCTACAAATTCCTTCGATTTCGGCACCAGTATAACCTTCTGTTTGTTTTGCAAGTTCTTCAAGGCTAACATTTTTCGCAAGAGGCATTTTTCTGGTATGGACTTTGAATATATCTATTCTTGCTTTTAAGTCTGGCATCGGAAGTTCTATTATTCTATCGAATCTTCCCTGTCGTAGTAATGCGGGATCCAGCACATCTGGTCTATTCGTAGCGGCGATAACTACAACGTTCTTCAATGTTTGAAGCCCATCCATTTCAGTTAATAAAGTATCCACCATTCTTTCATTAACGAGAGTTTCATCACCCCTTCCTCGAATAGAGGCTATTCCATCTATCTCATCGATGAAGATTATACAAGGAGCAGCAAGTTTTGCTTTTCTGAATACTTCTCTTAAAGCCCTTTCACTTTCTCCTACATATTTACTCAAAAGCTCAGGTCCCTTTACAGAAATGAAGTTTACTCCACTTTCTGTTGCAACCGCTCTAGCAAGAAGTGTTTTTCCTGTTCCTGGAGCACCAACAAGCAAAACACCCTTTACAGGTCTAATCCCCATTTTCTCAAAAAGTTCTGGTTTTTTAAAAGGAAGTTCTACAATTTCATAAAGTTCTTTCTTGATATCTTCCAATCCACCAATGTCATCCCAATGAACATTTGGAATTTCAACAAACACTTCTCTAAGTGCACTAGGTTGAATTCCTTTTAGAGCATTTAGGAAATCGTCCATTGTAACTTCTATGCTTAACAAGATTTCATTTGGAATCGTTTCTTGTTCCACGTCTATCTTTGGCAAAAATCTTCTAAGCGTAAGCATTGCAGCTTCTCTACACAATGCAGCCAAATCTGCACCAGTAAAACCATGCGTCATCGCAGCAAGTTGGTCCAAGTCAACATCTTTAGCTAATGGCATGTTTCTAGTATGGATTTGAAGGATTTCTTTTCTTCCATTTCTATCTGGTACACCAATTTCTATTTCTCTATCAAACCTTCCGGGTCTTCTTAGCGCAGGGTCTATTGCATTTGGTCTGTTTGTAGCGGCGATAACTATTACTTCTCCCCTTTTCTTTAATCCATCCATTAGTGTTAAAAGTTGCGAAACCATTCTTCTTTCCACTTCTCCAGTTACTTCTTCTCTTTTAGGTGCAATTGCATCTATTTCATCTATGAAGATTATGCTTGGAGCATTTTCCTCAGCTTCTTTGAATACTTCTCTTAGCCTTTCTTCACTTTCTCCAACATATTTGCTTACAAGTTCAGGACCATTTATACTTATGAAATTTGCTTCACTTTCGCTTGCAACCGCTCTAGCAAGAAGTGTTTTTCCACATCCTGGTGGTCCGTAAAGAAGAACTCCTTTTGGTGGTTCTATTCCCAACCTTTCAAAAAGCTCAGGATGTCTTAATGGTAGTTCTACCATTTCTCTTATTTTCTGGATCTCATTCTTTAGACCACCGATATCTTCATAACGTACCTCGCTTTTTAAGATTTCTTCCGATACTGGTTCTGATTTTACTATAATGTTTGTTTCACTTGTAACTTTTACAACCCCGCTTGGGTTGGTTTGAACCACAACAAATGGAAAAGCGGTGCTAAAAATTGATACATAAATCATATCTCCCCTAACGAGCGCTTTTCCTTCTAATTTTCTTTTAACATATTCTTCGAAGTCTGGTGATACTCTTATTCTATGCTCCGCAGGAGGTGCTATTGTAATTTTTGTTGCCGGTTTTGGATCAGCTTTCTTTACAAATACCTTTTCTCCAATGCTCACACCAACATTTTTTCTAGTATATCCATCGATTCTTATTATGTTCAGTCCTTCATCTTCTTGGTGTGCTGGCCAAACCATCGCAACGCTTACTTTTTTCCCTTTTATTTCTATGTAATCCCCACTTTTAACATTTAAAAGTTCTCTACTTTTTGAATCTATTCTGGCGATTCCTTTTCCAACATCATTGAGAAGCGCTTCAGCCACTTTCAATTCTATACCCTCAGCCAACTTTTCACCTATTCTATTTTTGCTTTTTTTCTTTAAATTTTTTCTTTAAGCTATTAGCTCAAAAAACTGCATCAAAACAACCGTGGCATAAGAACCATTTGGTAAAGAGAAACTTACTTTTATTCCAGAATTTTCATTTCTAAATTCAAAATCTTTTACTGGTACAACTAATGCTCTAAGTTTTCCCTTTTGTGAAACTTCAGGAAACTCTTTTAGAAGAAAATCTCTTTTTGAGATTGAATACTTTTCCAATACTTCTTCTTCATAGCTATCCAATTCACTCTCATAACCAATTAGATTGCCTAAAGGAAATTCACCAGTTTCACTTATACTTTGTAAGTCTGGAAACCCATAAAAATTTTGTTTACACCTTTTTCTTTCCTTTTCCAAAGCATTTTCTTTGATTTTTTTCTCAAGAACTTCATTAAAAATTTGCGCTTGGACAGAATGAATAAACATAAGCTTTAAACTTCTCGGAAGCACTCTGAAAGCTCCGATGAAGTTTCTGGGTTGCTCTGAAAGAAGAACTAGCATTTTCCTTTCATACTTAAGAAATTTTGGAAAATATTCTAAAGCTTTTTTAAAATCCATTTCTTTTTTAAGCCTTTCCCTTGCTTCTATTGCTTCTTTATTTTTTTCATTTTTTGTGGAGCAAAGAAACTCCAAAACAGCACCTTCAAAATCTCTTTTTAGAATTTTTATTCCTATTTCAAAATTATTTTTTCTCATTCCAAACCTTTGAGGCCCAAAATAATTTGGTATCTTTGAAATTTTTTTAAATTCGTTAAAGTTTTCTTCATCATACTTTTGAGCTTTTACAAGAATTTCAAACCTATTCCCAAGAAGCTGTCCAAGTCTTATAGGTTCTTTGCTTCTCCACGCTCCATTTATTTGAATGTCTTTTATTTTTATTGCTAAGAGTTTTTCTTTATCAACCTTATAAAAGCTTGCAAGCTGAGTTGTTATAGCTTTTCTATCTTTTGTTCCAGCGAAGCTAAATGCTTTCTTTCCCCTTCCAAGAACTTTCGAAATTTTCAATAAAGCTTGATAGGTATCCCAAAGCCTTTTCTGTAAAATAAAAACAGTAAAATCTCCTTCTTCATCCTTCTTTTCAAATTTTTGATTTACTTTTAATACTTCCCCGTTCTTTGTTATTTCCTCTACTATAAAATCTTCCGGTTTTTCTTTTATCTTTCCTTGTTCTTTTTTTGCTTTTATGAAAAACTCCATCCTATAGCTCTTTTACTATTGCTTCACCTTTTGTTAGTTTGTTTAGTTTTTCAAAAAATTCTCCCTTCATTCCAGCAGGAAACTCTACAACTACCCTTAAGCTTCCATCACTTTGATAGTTTTGTTCAACGATTTCAAAATTCTTTAGAAATCCAAAGCTTTTTGGGACATAAATACTTGGAATTATAATTTCAATTTTGGCTTTAGCAAATTTTAATGGCAAAATTTTGGAAAGCTCTTTTACTATGCTTTCTACCTGCTCTTCCGGTGATTTAAATGGGTCAATGTTAACCTTTGCTTCTTCTAATGCCCTTTCAATTCTTTGTGGAGGATGTGGTGCGTTTGTTCTAGGATCGATAGAATTTTTTGAGATGATTTCTATTATTC
>Ga0080004_1114081_pt1 | contig 21132 bp, 19 predicted proteins | sample WasSprMetagenome_FD_69207 | JGI IMG/M metagenome (GOLD analysis project Ga0080004, IMG submission 69207) | Sulfidic aquatic microbial communities from Washburn Spring, Yellowstone National Park, USA - WS (SPADES assembly) (version 2) | ecosystem: Environmental > Aquatic > Thermal springs > Hot...
ATGTTGGAGAAGGAATATTCGGAGCATTAACAGTAGAGTTTGGAGATAGAATAAAAACAAAAAGAGAAGAATCATTTAAAACAAGAGTAATATTAAGGATTATAGTTTATTGCTTAAAGATTATTATAAGATGGATTTATGAATAATTGGACACGCCCAAATTCTATAAAAACTTATAAATCTCTACATATAATATAAAAACGATGGAAAATGGGTAAAGAAGAAAAAAAGGTTACCAGACGTGATTATTTAAAATACACAGGCGCTGCAATTGGTGGTTTAGTAGTTGGCGGAGCTTTAGGATATGTTTTAAAACCAGCAGAAGTGATCGAAAAAACTGTAACTGCACCAGGTGTTGCTGCAACCACAACAATTGAGAAAACTGTAACTACAATAGCTACAACACCTATTCCCACTACATTAACAGTACCGACAACGATTTCATTATGGAGACAATGTAAAGGAGAAACTATTCGTGTTACTATGCAGGATCATCCCTCGACTTATGCCTTGTTAAAACATTTACCAGAATTTGAAAAGTTAACAGGCATTAAAGTTATTGTTGATGTACTTCCTTGGACTGCACTTCATGAAAAAAATCTTACAGATTTACAGAGTGGTACTGGTTTTTATGATGTAATTAGTCATGGTGCTAAATATACGATGCCCCTTTATTGTAAGAATAAATGGATCGAGCCTTTAAATGATTATCTAGAAGATCCTGATTTAACAGAATATAGCTATGACTTTGAAGACTTCTTTGAACCATTCCGACTATTGATGGAAGAACCTGTTTGGGGTGAAGCTGGTAAGATATATGGTGTACCCAGTTATGGTGAGACTTCACTGTATTACTATAGGAAAGACATTTTTGATTTAAAAGGTTTAACAGAAAAAGATATTGAAACTGTGGAAGGGTATGAAAGTGCTGCTGCAAAATGTAATAATCCTCCAGCTATTTATGGTGCATTAATGAGAGGATCAAGAGATCATGCTCCCCCTTATGTCATTGCATATTTCCATATGTATGGTGCAGAGTATTTAGATGAAGATTGGAGACCTGCATTCAATTCTCCTGAAGGTGTAGAAGCTCTTACTAGGTATACAGAACCATTACTAAAGTATGGCCCCCCAGGTATAGCTGGATTTGGCTTTCCAGAAGTTGTAGATACCTTTAAATTAGGAAAGGCGGCTAATTTGCCAATGGATGCATCAGTTTTTGCTGTATCTCCATTTAATGCACCAGATAGCCCTGTTAAAGGTAAAGTAGGAGTTTATCTTGTACCTAAAGGGCCTCGTCGTAGGGCACCAGACTTACATGCGATGGCATTATCAATAAATAAAATGTCAAAACATAAAAAAGCTGCATGGCTTTTTATACAATGGATAACTAGTAAACCTATAGAACGAATTACCACACTTGAGGGAACACGAACCGATCCATGTAGAACATCAACGTGGAATGATCCAATGGTTATAAAGTTCTGGAACGATTTAGGTTTAGGAAAGTTTCGTGAAGTAGTCTTTCAATCCTTTGAAATAGCTAAATACCCTGAGCCGAAGAATCCTGCATGTAAATCATTTGAACCAAGATTTCCTGAATACCTTGAAACAAGAGCATATATTGGAGATGCTTTAGGTGCTGTACTTATGGGAACCAAAACTCCCAAAGAGGCTTTAGATGAGGCTGCAAGAAAAATTGAAAAGATTTTAAGAGATGCAGGTTACTACAAAAAATAATAAAGCGTGGGAATAATGAAGAAAAATTTTCTCACATCCCCTATTTTTTTATTGTTACCAGCTCTTTTTACTGTTTTTTTAGTGACAATTTGGCCGACAATATATACTTTTTATCTTAGCCTATTTGACCAAAATGGTTTTATTGGATTAAAATATTATATGGATATGACAACCGATCCACTATTTTGGCGATCTTTACAGAATAGTCTAATATTTATATCCATAAGTGTTACTACTGAATTTTTATTAGGATTTAGTATAGCAATGTTTGTTTATAAAGCATTAACTAATAAGATGAAAGCAATAATGAAGTCTATTTTTATTTTCCCGATAGCTGCTACTCCTATTGCTTTAGCTACAGGTTGGAGAATAATGTACCATCCTGTATTTGGAATAATTAATTATTTCCTTGGTCTGTTGCATCTCCCAGCACAAGCATGGCTCGGGTCGTCTCTTGCTATGCCATCAATAATAATAATAGATATTTGGCAATGGACTTTTTTTATCTCATTAGTATTACTAGCTGGACTTGAAAAATTGCCAAAAGAACCTTTTGAAGCCGCGCAAATAGATGGTGCAACAGAACGAGAAATAATACGTTACTTAACACTTCCTCTTCTGAAGAATCTTATGATTACAGTTTTACTTATTAGGATAATAGATGCCTTTAAAACATTCGAAATTATTTATGCGACTACAGAAGGTGGGCCCGGCTTCACTACACTTACACTTAATATTTATGCTTTCTTAACAGCTTTTCGTTATTACCATCTAAATTATGCTGCTGCTATCTCAATATTTCTGCTCTTTATCTTAACTTTACTAGTTTTTGTTTTAATAAAACAAATGAAGGTAGAATAAAAATGAAATTTATTGCTAAAACTTTAATAATTAGTATCTTATCCTTTGTTATCATATTATTTGCATTATTCCCTATTTTTTGGTTACTCCGCCTTAGTTTTATGTACCCTGCTGATGCTTTAGCTCTTCCTCCAAAAATATTTTTTATTCCCACCCTAAGTAATTATCATTATATAATATATAACTGCAATTTTATTAAATTCTTTTTAAATAGCATCTTAATTAGTATTGGTAGTGTAACTCTCTCCTTATTTTTAGGCACACCAGCTGCATACGCACTCTCAAGATTTAACTTAAGAAGGAAGAATGATATACAATTTTACTTCCTTTCAGCTCGTATGGGGTTACCAGTTGTTGCTCTTATAGCTTTTTTTATCCAATTTCATGCACTGAACTTACTGGATACTTATATAGCCTTAATTATAGCACATCAAACATTTAATCTACCTTTAGTTATTTGGATTACGAAAAGTTTTATTGACGCAATGCCTACCGATATCGAAGAGGCGTCTCTTTTAGATGGCTGTTCTAAGTTAGGGTCATTGTTAAGAATAACACTTCCCGTGATCGCACCGGGATTAATTACTACTGCAATTTTAGCATTTATTTTTTCATTTAATGATTTTATATTCGCTGCAATACTAACAAGTTATAATGCACGAACAGCCACAGTATTTATTTATGGTTTCTTTTCTCCTGAAAGAGGACTAGAATGGAATTATATATCAGCAGGAGCTATGCTACTGATAATACCTATCTTAATATTTTCACTCTTAGTTCAAAAATATTTAATTAGAGGGTTAACTTTTGGAATGGTATAAAACTTTTTATAAAAAGTAATATTCTCACTAGTTTTTGTGTGATTTGACATTTAGGTTTTAAGAATAATAAAGTGTCTTTAGAAGAAAATAGTTAAGCAGTCTGTAACAAATTATTATTTCAATTTTGTAAACTTATAGCTATTTCATTACAATTAAACCTTCTTATCTACTTATCGATAGAAGTAAAATACCTGTTACTCAGTACTTCCCCTTGTATAAGAGAAAATATTCTATCTACATCATTAGTTCTGGTACATTTGTTAGAAACCACTCTAGCTTTATCCTTTTGTTTTTTTAAAGATTTCTTTTACATCATTTGATATTGGATGGTTATCAAGGACGAGATAAACATCTTCATCAAACTTTTTGAAATAGATTCCAAGAACTTGCAGTATATTCTCCTTTCTTAGGTTTGAAAGTATTCCTTAATATTTTATGCTTATATGGGTTGAAAGCTATAAACAAAACTATCTTTCTTATCCTTTGATTCTTCTTTATAATTTTTATTTGAAAGCACCATTCATAACTAGAATATTCTTTAGCAACTATAGTTTTTCCATCCTTAAACAAAACTATGCAATTGGTTTCTTTAAAAGCCTTTGAATTCTGCACCTTTTAGCTTCGTGTCAGCTTCTGAAAGAAGTCTAAGTTGAGACTTCTTTAAGCTAAGACCTCTTAACTTCAGTATTCTTCTTAATTGAGTATGGCTAATCTTACATATACCTTTCTTTGAGAGACAAAAACAAAGCTTTCTTAAGCTCCAAGTAGAAAAGTATAACCCTCTCTAGTTCATTAGGCTTAGTTAATAGTACGTTAAAAATAATAGTTTAATTGTTAACTAATTCTGTTTTAATGAATTTTTGTTAAAATTCTTAGCCCATTTTCTAATAGCTAATGTAATCTCTTTATATGTTAGAGAATTTTTCTATTGTCTAGAATTTCTTTTGAATTAAGTCCATATACATCCTCTATTCTATTATCTTTTTGTGAATTTTTGGTAAAAACACAAGTCTTATATTCTTTGGTAGCTTTTCTACATCTGATTTTATTTTTGGATTAGGATGTATTGTTGAATTATCAAGAATTATACTATCTATTTTTTTCAGAAGTCCATTTCCATATTGAAGTTTTAGAAACTTTTCTAATTTCCGATAAAGCCTTAGAAACTCTTCTAAACTAGAAAGATGAATATAGAAAGGCTATTCCTAAAATTTTAAATTCAATTAAAAATTTATTCCTTTCAAATATATTTAAACTTTCAATAAAGATTTAATACTTAACATAAGAAAAAGATTTTAATTTAAAAAAATATAAACCTTAAAGTTGCACATTTCTAAATGGACTAAGCTATAAAACAAGAATAATAGTTGGATAGCTTTTACTTAAATAGACCCTAAATTAATCTTTATATATATGTTTTTTAGCATAAAAAGATGAGATATGTTCGATCTTATTGAAATATATCATAAAAGAATACTTGAATTATTTGATATCATAATAAGAAAAGAAAAAGAAAAAATAGAAAAGATAGCAGATATAATAACAGAACGAATAATAAAAGAAGGATTACTTTATGTTCTTGGCAGTGGTCATTCGATGCTAATTGCACAAGAAATGTTTGCAAGAGCTGGTGGACTAATGCCAGTAAATGCAATTCTCGATCCAGCATTATCTACACTTTTTCAAGCAAAAGCATTAAAAACAGAAAGAATAAATGGGTATGCAAAAGTTGTTTTAGATTATTATGGTCTAACTAAAAATGATGTATTAATTATTATCTCGAATTCAGGAATTAATGCAGTTCCTGTTGAAGCAGCTATAGAAGCAAAGAAAATTGGTGCCTATACTGTTGCTCTAACCTCCGTAGATTGGTCAACCTCTATCCCTCAGGAAATGGTTAATAAACGAAATATATATGGCAAACGTCTTTTTGAAGTAGTTGATATCTTCATCGATAATCATGTACCATTTGGTGATGCTATAGTTAAAATCGAGGGTTTCATTAAACCAGTTGCTCCAGTATCAACAGTAGTCAATTCCTTTATAGTTAACTTAATTGTTATAAAAGTAGCTCAAAATTGTAAAAATAAAGGAGTCGAACCACCAATATGGGCAAGCTCTAATGTTCCTGGTGGAGATGAGATGGATGCTCCTTATGTTATGAAATATAGATTTAGTAGAATAAAACACTTCTAATAAGGCTTTATTTATGAGTGATTCTAAGTCTTTTTGTATTTTAGCTAATAAAATCTATACTCCATTTAAATGTATAGACAATGGCTTTATGATCGTAGAGAATGGTATAATAAAAGATGTAGGACCAAAAACAAAACTAAAAAGAAGAAATTTAGAAATTTTAGATTTTAAAGATCACATTATCGCTCCTGGTTTTATAGATATTCATATACATGGCATTGCTGGTGGTTATACAATGGATGCAAAAATAGAATCTATAGAAAAAATGGTAAAAGCTTTAGCTTTACACGGTGTTACATCTTTTTTACCAACGTTAGAACCTGCTTCAATAGAAGTTTTAAAGAAAGCATTAGAGACTATTATTTTAGCAAAAGAAAAAAACATAGGAGCAAAAATAGCTGGAATAAATTTGGAGGGCCCTTTCTTAAATATAGAAAAAGCTGGTGGTGTAAAAAAGGAATATCTAAGACCTCCAAGCATTAAAGAATTCAATGAGTTATATGAGTTTTCACATAAAACAATAAAAATAATAACAATAGCTCCAGAATTACCAAAAGGAATTGAATTTATAAGGTATGCGTCTTCGCTTGGAATAGTAGTATCGATTGGTCATACAAATGCTACATATAAAGAAACTATTGAAGCTATAAAAAACGGCGCATCTCATGTTACTCATTTGTTTAATGCAATGAGAGGCCTTCATCATCGTGAACCTGGAGTGATTGGAGCTGTATTAGAAAATCCAAACGTTACAGTAGAACTTATCTCTGATCTGATTCATTTACATCCATCAATCATAAGACTTGTTTATCAAATAAAACCAATAGAAAGTATCATAACAGTTACAGACTCTGTTTTTGCTGATATGCCTGAAGGTATTCAAAAAATATGGGAATGGGAAATAATCATAAAGAATAATATGGCAATACTTCCTGATGGTACACTAGTTGGCAGTGTCTTAACTCTAGATAAAGCATTACGCAATTTAGTATTCAAAATAGGTATTCCTATAGAAAATGCTTTACAAACAATGACAATAAATCCTGCTAAAATTATAAGGTTAGATAAAAAAATCGGTAGTATTGAAAAAGGAAAATTAGCTGATTTTATAGTAATGGATGAAAAATTAAATATTAAGAAAACATTTATAAATGGTAAAGAATTTAATTAAAAAGTGTTGATAAGAATTATAAAAAAGACTTAATAATTATTAATATTGCATCTATTGTTCTAACTTTGATTTTTTTATATTTTCTCTTTTTTAAGAACTTAAAATTTCTATGAGAAAAATAAAATAGAAAAATTTAAATTTAACTATAAAATAAAAAATATTAAATTTTGTATAATTTTTCAGGTGTTATGGTATGGCATTTTGTGATAATTGGATAGTAAAAATTAATGAGATAATCAATAAAATAAAAACTACACAAGATAAAAATATAGAAAAAGCTGCTAATGCTATTTCAAATTCGATTATTTCAGGTCATGTATGCTTTTTATTTGGTTGTGGACATTCTATAATACCTGTTATTGAAATGTATCCACGTTATGGTGGGATTGTAGGTTTTATGCCAATATTAGATCTTCCATTATCATATTTTACAAGGTTAATTGGCGATATGGGTTTTTTACAATACGATTTTCTTGAAAACTGTGAAGGATATGGAAAAAGAATAATGGAAAATTATGATATTCATAAAGAAGATACAATGATAATATTTTCTAATTCAGGTGCCTCTCCACTCATTATCGATGTAGCACTTTCATTTAAGGAAAAAGGAGGAATATTGGTGGGTGTTACCTCTCTTGCACATAGTAAAGGCATTATGCCAAGACATTCAAGTAAGAAAAAGCTTTATGAAATTGCAGATATTATAATTGATAATTGTACACCTCAAGGAGATGTAATGATTACTACACCTATTCAAAATCAAAAAGTAGGTCCAAGTTCGACTGTAGGATTTGTAATAATAGCAAACATGATTACATTAAAAGTAATTGAAATATTGCTTAAAAATGGATATAAACCATTAATTAATCCTGTTCGAGGATACGATCCAAATGCTGATGAAATTATGAAAAAAGTCTTAAAAGAATATAGTAAAAGATTTAGAGCTCATGTTGGTGTGGAATTTTAATCATCACTACTACATAATTTTTTAAAAATTTAAAGCAAATAAATTCTTTATATGCATCTTTCTAGGACATATTTTGCAACTCCAAGAAGATAAGCATCATAACCAAGTTTTGAGTATACAATTTCTATATTCTTAGTAGCATAGGGTTGTGAAAATTTTCTTACAATATCACTAATTATTTTTGAAAAATTAATAAATTCTTTTCCAACACCTCCTGTTATTACAATCACCTCTGGATTTAAGATACTTATAATGTTAGATACTGCTATTCCAACATTTATTGCTGCATCTTCAATAATCTTTTTAGCAAAAGAATCTCCTCGTTTAGCAGCATCAAAGACCATTTCGCTTGTAATTTGCTCTAATTGATTTTTACACATATCAATTAATAATGTTTCAACTTTCTGCTCTTGCTTCTTTAGTTCCATAATAGCTTTCTTTGCTATTCCAGGTCCAGCAATTTTTTCTTCTAAAAAACCTACTCTTGTTTCTTTAATTAATTCTTCTTCTCTATTTGTTATCCACCATCCTATTGCTCCTGCAACTCCAGTAGAACCAAAATATGGGCGTCCATCAATGATTATTCCTGCCCCTACGCCTGTACCAATAATAATAACTACTGCATTTTTCTTATTCTTAGCAGCACCTAACCAATATTCTCCTAATGCTACAGCTACTCTATCGTCAACTAATATTATTGGAATTTTTGTTTTTAATTCGGATTCTAACAATTTTGCTAAATCAATATTTTCCCAACCATGAATGTTTGGCGTCATAATAACAACATTGTTATTAACTATGCCTGGAATGGATATACCTATACCGACTACTTTTTTTAGATCTTTAGCCATATCAATTAAGTACTCAATTATTTGTACTGTTTGTTTAACGACTTTATATCCTCCCTCTTTATTTATAGGCTCCTTCATAAAATATTTTATTTCTCCATCCTCAGTTACTACTCCACCAGAGATTTTTGTCCCTCCTATATCAATTGAAATCACTGTTCTTTTACACAACTTCTTCACTCACCTTATTTATTAGATAGTTTTATATAAATTTATTTTTTTATTATGATAGCTTTGTTAAGTTTAAGTAATAGTGTATTACTCTTTTATATTTTTAAAATAGATTCTATTTTATTATCCATAACGGAGTAACCATAACATCCATGAGTATGAATATCTATATAACCTGGAGCACAAATATAATTGCTATAATCAATAATTTCATATTCATCATTAATTTTATCTTTCCAAGAAATTATTTTTTCAATTCTTCCTGAAGAAATTAATACATATACTTTAGATATTTTCTCAATAGGAGTAATTAATTCGCCTACTTTAATTGCTATTCTGTCTTCCATTTTATATGCCTGATTAAATCTTTTTTATTATGCTTAAAAGAATCAGAGACAAAGACTAGGATATCCATCGATTAAAAAAATCCCCCGCTTTTAAATTATCCCTATCCGAATCACTCTCAATTAAGTTTATGAGAAACTTATTGTGATTTTTCATAGACATGAGTTGGCACTAAAAATCAACAGTAACAATCGATAATATTCCTGCTGGGACTCCTGAAGAAGATTATGCTTAAAAGAAATATAAAAGAGTACGGATGAAGATTAGTGATGCATTTAATATATGAATAATATTTATGTTGATATAATCTACAACCTCAGTATTTTAAAAATAACTTTTTAAGAATGTAGTAAGATAATACTAGTAAAAAGATTTATTTTACTAATTTTTATTATTTTATGAGATGCTTATGAATGAAAGTAAAGTTAAGGTTGGAGTTATTGGTTTAGGTCTTCAAGGTATTAGACATGTTGACGCATATGTGCATATGGATGATGTAAAACTTCTATCTCTTTGCGACATAAATAAAGAACGTTTATTAGAAATTGCTAACAAGTATGGAGTTAAGAGCATTTATACAGATTATAGAGATATGATAGATAAAGAGGATATAGATGCTGTTTCGATAGCTTTACCAGACCATCTTCATAAAGACCCTGTTGTCTACGCATTAAAGCATGGTAAGCATGTTTTATGTGAAAAACCATTGGCCACAAATCTTAAGGATATAGATGAGATGTTAAAAGTTTGGAATAAAAAAAAGAGTAAGTTCATGGTTAACTTCGAAAATAGATGGAATCCCCCTTATAGAAAATTAAAGCAAATAATCGATGAAAATAAAATTGGCGAAATTTTACATATTTGCGGTAAACTTAATGCAACAAGAGACGTTATTCTAAAATTTCTTCCATGGGCTGCAACAAATTCTTCACCCGGCTTCTTTTTAATGGTTCACATAATAGACCTTTTAAGATGGTATACTAACTCTGAAGTTGAAAAAGTCGCAGCCGTAGGAGTTGAAAAATTCTTTAAGTCACTCAATAAATCTACATTAGATTCAATCCAAGTTATCATGAAGTTTAAAACAGGAGCTACTGCAATGATAGAATCAAGTTGGGCATTACCCTCAAATCTTCCATTCGGGGCTGATTTTGAAATTAATATCGTAGGTACGAAATCTATGGCTTTAGTAAATACTACTTACCAATCAATAAGCATTATTAATGAAAATGGTATTTCAAATCCTGAAGTTTTTAGACTTTTTATAATGGACGACTCTCCCTATGGTTTTATAGCAGGTGCTATAAAACATTTTATAAATTGTATAAAATATGATAGACAGCCTTTAACTACGCCTTACGATGGTAAAATAGCTACAGCAATTATTCTTGCGATTAATGAATCTATAAAAGAGGGGAAATTTATAAAACCAAAATGTCAATAGCACATTCCTTTTCTTTATTTGATGAATCGGCTATTCCATTAAGGCTACTATCACCTGCTTAGGTTTCATTTTTAAACTTAATTCTAATTCTTTTTCATGAGATTTAATAACATATTCTTCTCCTGTAATTATGTCTCTAATCTTTTTTACTTCTCTTCCATTATAAATATTAACTATTGGAGAGATGTACTCATTGTTATGATTAATTAATATTAATACATCATTATTGTTTTTCCTTCCTCTCAAAATTTTAGCTTCAACAAAATATTTTTTTGGAACTCCATAAACTTTTATTTGTCTTTTTATACCAGCTAAATTTACAAAATTTAAAATAATTTTCTTTAGATTATCGTCTCTGAAATCTTCATAACTTTTTCCTACATTAGTTCCAATAAGTACTGCCTTTCCATTACCATACTTTCCATAAACAATCGCGGGAGCTTTATTATCATAATACTTTGCGAGTACCATTCCATCTTCAAATGTTTCAAGTTCTTGTTTATAAAAAGTGCCAGTAATAGTATCACCAACATTCATTAAAGATAATAACTTATTTTCTATAATAGTAATTAATGTTTTTTCTACATTTTTACAACATTTCTCTTTTGCCTTGAATACTTTACTCATTCCTAAAGCTGGAATTTCCCCATCTATCCACCCATCTTCTTTCATCCAACCGAATCTTGCATCAGCTATTATCATGCCCCCCTCTTGAATAAAATTAACTAATCCCTTACATAATTTTTCCGATAAAACATATGAAAATGGCAAAAGTATAATTTTATATTTTTTAATATTCTCTTTTATAACATCTTCATTATGAATTATATCTATTGGAATGTTTTCTTCATAAAAAATTCTATATATTCCCATGATCGATTTTGTTAGTATTTCTACAGAAGTTACATTAGCAACCCAAAGAGCTTTATATGTATCTATGTTATATAGTATTGCAACTTCTGCGGGAAGAGGATGAATATCATAAAATAATTCTTCGTTCATTGAAATTATTTTTGCAAAATCCCCTGCAGCTTTACATCTTTCATTTAATGAACCATCAGGGTTTGCCAATCCATAACCTGTTGCTTCAAAACCCCACATCATTGGATACCAATGGTAATAATTTATCCCTTTAGCATCATGAGCAACAGCTTCCCATGACCATATAGTTATATCTTCAGCAGTTACTGGTTCAACTAAATTTAGCCCTCCTACTCCATGTCCTCCTTGCATTTCTCCTATCCAATACGATTTTTTATTACTACTTGATGCACAACGAGTTATATCAAGTATTAATGCAATGCTTGCAGGGTCATGGATATGAAGCGCATGTTTTGGATATAGAGAAGTCCCCCATACATCCACTTCTTTTGCCATTTCCCAATCATCTGGAAATCCATAAAGAGGGTTTAAAAATGGTGAAGGTATAGGAGCATGACTTGAAATTATATGTTTATCCCCAGTTTTTCTAATAGTTTCTACTCTCCATTTTAAATACTCTCTAAGTTTATCAATATTAAATGATATCCAATCTAAATTCTCAGTTGCAAAATGTAATACTACATATTTTGGTGGAGTTACATCATTTATATCAGTAAAAGATCTATGCCATGCTTCATTGAGATTTTCTATATTTCCATATTTATGTTTTAACCATTGTCTAAATTTTTGTATCGAATGTTGGCAATAACAAAATATTCCTGGCCGCACATGAGGAAAATAAACCCATTGAACTAACTGAGGTTCGCTCCAAACGTCCCACCCATAAAAATTTGGATTATCTTTAACATGTAAAGCTAATTCCACTAAAAATTTTTCTGCTCTTTCTCTGACGTGAGGATTGTCGAGACATAAACCAGGGCTCCCTTGAGGTAAAACTTTATGCTCACTTTCAGAAATAAAAATAGCATCAGGATATTCCTTAACTAACCAATCAGGTGAAAATTCTATATAAACTTGAAGTATTACTTTCATATCATTTCTTTTTGCAAGATTTAATAATCTATCAACATCGTCAAAATTATAATGGTTTGGTTTACTCTCAACAACACCCCAATTTACCCAACCTCTAATAAATTTAATCCCTATATCTTTAATCATTTTAATATCTTTTTCCCATTTTTCTATAGGAAATTTAGGGGTTACACGACCAATACCATACCAAACAGAAACAGGAAAAATACCAACTTCATTTGTCATAATATTATTAATTACATAATTATATATAAAATTTTCTTAAAAGTGTAATAATAACAGCTTAAGTATTTTTGTATTCTTTTATTATTAGAAAAATGGAAAAGAGTTAGCAAATACAAAATAGCTTTTAAGTTAATAGGCTAAAAATTTTGTATGAGTTATTTAAGTGTTATCGTTTTTAAATAAAGTACTATAAAAGTAAGATGTACACAACTTAAAATTAAAACAATTTCTTAGAATATATGTTAAAATATCTTATTTTTTTAATTCCTGGAAGTTGCAAATAGAAAGAAGCTACTTCCCTCCCTACCCATGGTATAATAACCATTCTTTGTCCATTCATTCTAATTTTTTTAATTGTTTCAAATAGTAATATTGTTCCAATTCCTTTTCCTCTCATTTTTGGATCAACACCTAAAGGCCCAAATCTCGAGGGGTGAAGCCCACCATACACTGAAAATCCTAAAATTTCTCCATTTTTATAAGCTATAAGACCGCCACCATCATCTTTTTTTAACGCATTCTTGGCTTCTATAGACCAAAAAGGTCCAAAGTTTGTTTCAATCCATTTTAAAACTTCCTTATTCTCTTCCATATCAGAAATTTTAATTTTTTCTTTACTCAATTTTTTATAAATATCATTAATATACTTTGGAATATAAAATTCTGATAAATCTAATTCATAATCAATCACTTTATTTTCAATATTAAACTTATGAGAGAGCAAAAGGGTATTATATGCAGTATATTTTACATCGACTCCAGCTGTTATAAACCAACTTGCAAAATCTGAAACTCTTATATATTTATACTTATTTTCCTTAACAATATTTTCGAAAATATTTAGTAATTCCTCTAAAATAGTTAAATTCTTTTTTTCAATAGTACCAAAAGATTTTATCCATATAGTATCTTTATGAGGTGCTAGCATTTTTTCTGGCTCTTTTGATCTTCTTACTCCAAAAACATAAGCAATCGGTTTATTATTTTTAACTCCAATGAATACTAAGCTTTCATCAAAATTTGGATCATTAAATGTGACTTCTTTAAATAAATTTTTATCTATGAAATCATTTTTTAGGCTTAAATTCATAAGTTTTCTTAAATCTTCATAAAAGGCTGGATTTTCCTTAAGTGTAAAAATTTTCATTATGAAATCAAAAAAACATTACAAATGTTTCTTTATAAATTTTAATTTTATTTTTTGATTATCAATTTAGGCCTATCCCCTGTTCTTTTAATATTTTATCAAAATTTTTTCCAAGTGTATATATTTTCCATGAAAAAATGCCATTTAAGAACCGGAATATTAAAGACTCAAAAATTTTTCTATCACTCCCACAAATAAAAGTAGAGCGTAAGATATACTCTCCCATTAATTGATGTTTGTCTTTCTTTACTTTTTTCATTAAAAATGATATCTCTTTTACTATAGATTTGCAAGAATTGATATCTGAAGTTTTTAATAATTGTATTGTTTTTAGTCCTAATCTACTAAGAAATATCAATTTCGGAAACCATGGTTTTATCTCTTTTAATAATTTACTATTTTTATTTTTTAATGATTTTTCGATATCTTTTGGTAAATAGCTTAATCTATACATTAATCTTTCGATTCTATTAATATTTATTAATGCTGCATCGCCCTCACGACATACATTATTAATATCTTCCATTAACTTTTTAGATTCAACAAAATTTAAAGGTGACATTTTTGAATGTTCAGCAAATTCTATAAACACTCTGTTTGATTTATTGGTTATTCTTTTTATCGCTTTCCTCCAAGCTTTTTCAGGATTATAATTTTGCGGGTCTTTTAAATATTCAGAAAGAGTTATTAAAGGTATTTTAGATGCTTCAACTTCATTCATCGGATTAGCTACATATCCACTAAGATGTTTAATTAACTTAGCACTCCTTCCTTGAAAGGGACCAAGATGTAATCTTCCTCTGTTATAATCATTAACAGGATAATTATCCCATAAAAAAGGTTTTCTCTTAATAATTTTTCCAAAATTAATAGCATCCTTTTCAGTAATCGTTGGAGAAACTACGTATTTTCCAGTCCACATTATAATAATTTCCTCAGGGAGGTTATTAGAAAGTTCAATTAAATACTTCCTAGGAAAAACTCCCCAGTATATGGTTGGACATAAGATTAACTTTATTTTAGGGTTTATTTTCTTTAATTCTAAAAAAATTTTTCTTGCAATATAATTATGCGCATTTCCTAGAGAATTAAAACGATTTTTATCTTCTAAGTATTTGAAAGTAAGCGGAATATCGTCTAAAAAAAGACCAACATATTCAATATCAAGATTTAATATTTGTTTATATTTATTAATCAATTTATTAAAATCTTCATTTGAAGAATATCTAATGCTTAATCCTGGACTTAAAGCATAAATAAAAAATATTTCTCTATCTTTACATACTTTCACTATTTCATAAATTTTTCTTAAATATTTCTCAGGATATAATTTGTACCATTTTTTTCTATGAAAAGGATCACCTTTAGGTGCATAAATATAAGTATTAAAATTATATTTATGTAGAAATTCAATAAAGTTTAGCCTATCTTTATGGGACCATTGTTGACCATAAAACCCTTCAACAGCCCCAGCTAATAGCATAGTAATACATATAATAATTCTTTTTTAAGTATTTTTATAAAAAGAAATCTGAAATCTAAGGAATTATAGGGATTCTTGAATTATAGAATTGAGAAAATATATCTTTAAAATTTAAAGTGTTCACTATGAAAGTTATTAAAAGAATGCAAAAAAGAATCATAGAAACTATCATACATATATTTTCTATTTTTTTTAAAGGAAAGAAATATTTAATTATGTATGGAGCCATTATTATTAAAAAGAATATACGAAAGAAAAATGGAGAATTATTAATAAATTCTGAAGAAAGAAACCATCTTATACTCCCAAAAAAGATAGTGAATATAAAGATGAATGCATCGATTAAATTAGTTTCTTTAATAAACTTATTTATAAAATAAGCATTCGCAAGACAGAAGAAAGGATAAAAAGGGATCATATACCATCCATATTCAGTTCCTATAAGAATTAAAAGAATTACTAAATTAGATATTATTCCTAATAGTATAAAGTGATTTTGCTCATTAGAGTTTTTATTCAAATATAAAGCTGATATCCAACTAAATATTACCCACCAATCAATTATGTAAACATCAAATATAAAACCTGTTGCAAGAAATACACGTTTCAAAATTTGGTCGATAAAACCTGCAATTGTTAAGTTAAGCCAATTAGATAATACTAAAGTTCTTTTTGAATGCTCCAATAATATTCTATAAAAAACGTTCCAATTATAAATAATACCTGTAAGAGGGTATATCATAAATAAAATTATTCCAATGGCAAATGAAATAAACGCACTTTGATAATGTTTTTTATATAAAAGAATAGCTGCAATGAAGATTATTGATGCAATACCAGAAACTTTACATAAACTAGCTAAACCACTACTTATAGCAGCAAAATAAAGCCATCTTTTCCTATGATTATCAAAATATTTTAAAATCAAATAAAAAGATATTAAAGTGAAGAAAATAATACCATTCTCAGCAAGCGCTTGGCGATTAAAAATTACAATCGATGGCACAAAGGAGAAAAATAAAGATGCTAGAATCCCAATTTTGTGATCATGAAGTTTTTTCCCAATCAAATATATAAGTCCTGCGCAAAAAGAAGTCATTAAAATTGCAGGAAGACGTATTGTAGTAAAACTACACTCATTTCCCAATATTGTAGCTAAACCTGTTATTATAGCAAACAACCATGGATGATCCAACCATGGACCTACAAGCAAGTATTTTCTTTCAAATCCAAATCTTGTATATCCCACCGGATAGGGAGCCAAACCAACGACATATCCATATGTTATATAAATTTTCTCGTAAGCAGACCAAGAAGCAGGCTTGTTTGAAAGAAGAAGACTTTCACCACACCATGCAAATGCCCACTCATCCCAATTAAATCTAGCATCTGGATAATTTTCATAATTATATAATCTGAGGAATAATGCTAAGAAAAAAATTACGAAGAATATAACTATAGTAGAAATACTTTTAAATTTATTTATTATATCTTTTTTCATACCAAACTTTCTAACTTATAATTTTAAACCTAACGCACCACTCATTCCTTTTATTAGCCATTTTTGAACTAAAATTGCAAAAATAAGTAGAGGTAAGGTTGCAATTGTTACACCAGCCATAGCTAAATGATAGTATCTAACTTGTAAACTTGATTGTAATAAACTCATAATAGCAAGAGGTATTGTGTACATCTTTTTTGAATCTATAACAATAAGGGGCCAGAAAAAGCTATTCCAGGAAGTCATAAACGTCCATAGCGCTAACACAGATAAAGCTGGTTTACTAAGTGGGAGGACAATTTTTAAGAAAATTTTATGCTCTGGACACCCATCTACTCTTGCTGAATCAAGTAGTTCATTAGGTATTGTAAGCATATATTGTCTCATAAGAAAGATACCATATGAACTACATGCAAAAGGAATTATTAAACTCCAAAGAGTATTTCTCCATCCAAGCCAATATATTAAGAGATAGTTAGGAATTAATGTAATGAACGGTGGTAAAACTAATGTAGACAAAAACATTGTAAAAATGAAGTTTTTTCCTTTAAAATTGTATTTTGCAAAAGAGAAACCTGCAAGAGAGCTTGTAAAAATTACTAAAATTACTGTACTTACTGTGACTACTATACTATTTAAAAATGCTTGACCTAAACCTACGAAATGCCAAACTTCAAAAAAATTATTTAATGTCGGATTTTCAGGTAACCATGTTGGTGGTAATTTTGAAGCTTCTTCTCGAGTCTTAAATGAAGATAGTATCATATGCACGAATGGAAAGATTGATATTAAACAAAAAATGATAATCACAGCATAGATTACTACTAGTTCAATATATTTATTCTTTCTTTTCATTAAGTATACGCACCTCCTCTAAGCAATCTAATTTCAATAAGAGAAATAACTAAAATTATGAAAAAGAAAACAACAGCCATAGCAGCTGCTTGCCCAAACCAAAGTTTCCTGAAACAAACTTTATATATTTCTAAAATCATAACAAGCGTACTCATCGCAGGACCACCGGCATACTCCATGCCACTTAGCACGTATACTAAATCAAATATTTGTAATGCTCCAATAGTTGCCATAACCGTTATAAATAATATGATAGGTTTTAATAATGGGATAGTTATTTTAAAAAGCGTTGAAAGCCTACCGGCTCCATCAACTTTAGCAGCGTCATATAAATCTGGTGGGATGGATTGCAAACCTGCTAGAAAAAGCACCATATGGTAACCTGCCCACATCCATATATCAACAATCATTATTGAGGGAAGAGCTGTAGTAGGATCTCCAAGCCAGTTTCTTTTTGGAAGACCAATTTTTGAGAAAATATCATTTATAATTCCATAAGTTGGATTATACATCCAAGCCCATATTGCTGAAACTGCCACGGAAGATGTTATAACAGGTAAGAATATTATGGTACGAAAAATACTTCCCCCTTTTCTATCTTTTAAAAGTAATGCAAGAGTTAAACCAATTGCCATAGTTATTGGTTGTGAAACTATTGCGAAATAAAAACTATTTTTAATGGAAATCCAAAATTCTTCACTATTAAATATAGTTTCATAATTTTTTAAACCTATATATGACATGCTAGTTAATGGATTAAGGGGATTATAATCCATAAAACTTAAAAAAAATGTAAATGCTATAGGAAATATCCAAAAAATTATAAAATGTAATAAAGCAGGGGAAATAAAAAAATAAGGGAGGTAATTAAATTTTTTAATATGGGACATTTTTGCTACCTCTAAAGACTAGCTAAAATTTCTTCAACTTTCTTTGCTGCATCATCTAAAGCTGCTTTAGGATCTTTTCCTGTTGTTAAAATTGCTTCAAGTTCTTCATAGATTGCCATTTTAACTTTCTCTGCACCTATAAATTCTGGTTCAACACGTGCATATTCTAATAAGTCTTTCATACCTTTAAGCCAAGGTTCGCTCTCATAATATGGCTGTTTTAAAACATCAGATTTTCTTGATGGAATAATACCAAAATCTTTAAAGAAAGCTCCTACTCTACTAACGCCTGTATGCTCAAGTGGTGTATTTATAAATTTTAAGAAGTCCCATGCTAATTCAGGATTTTTAGAAGTTTTTGAAACTCCCATTCCCCAATGATAAGCAAGTGTTACAGGTTTCTTGGAGTAAGGTGGAAGAGCTACCCTTATTTTTCCAGTAAATTTTTCAGTACCCATTTGTCCCTCTAAGGTAAATTTCCACCATGCTGCATGTATAGTCATTGCCATTTTCTCTAAAGGTATTCCATCTTCAGCAGGTAGTTCCTTTGACCAAACTTTATCTTTATATATTAAATCATACCATAATTGTAATGCCTCTAATCCTTCAGGTCCATTAAATAATGCTTTTTTTGCTTTTAAATCCACAAGTTCACCACCATTTGACCATAAATTAGTTACAAATGCATGATAAATTCCTGAGGCATATTGCATAGGAAAGCCATAGCCGGATTGTTCTAACGTGCCATCTTTCCATACAGTTAGTTTTTTAGCAACATCTCTTAATTCAGTCCAAGTTTTAGGAACAGAAACTCCAGCTTTATCAAAAATATCTTTATTATATACCAAACCATATGGACAGAATTCTGTAGGATAACCATATATAGCGCCTTTATAAGTTACAGCTTCTATAGCAGATGGGTAATAATTCTTTTTTACATCTTCTACTACATCAGGAGGGGCTTCTGCTAATATTCCTCCCTCAACAAAGTCTGGAACCCATAAACAATAATAGATTATAATATCCGGTAATTCACCAGCAGCTCTTAATGACATTATTTTAGGTAACAGGTCTGCAAAACCAGTAGCTATATATTCTATTTCAACACCAGGATTTAATTTTTTATATAAACTAATCCATTCATCAATATATTTAAGAAGATCAGGTTCACTCCAGTGGAATATCATTGTTAGCTTACCTTTTTTCGGAAGAGTAGGTGTTACAGGTGCCGTAGCTGTTACCGTTACAGTTTTTTCAATTGTTTTTGTTTCTGTTTTTACTTCTGCCGGAGGTACTGGTTTTATAAAATATCCTGCAACAACACCAATTATTAATGCAATAATTACAGCAACAACTACTATCGAGGTAGATATTCCTCTAGGTTTAGTTTCACTCATTTTTTTCACCTTTTTCAATATATATACGTATAAAACGAATATTTAAGTTTTCAGTCTAAAAAATTAAAAAAAAGAACTTAAAAATAATATTCTCCATTCAATGAATAAATAATGAAGAAGTGAAAATTGAAAAGCTTAGTAAAGAAGAATTAAAAGAATTTAAAAATTTAATAAATAATGAAAAATTAGAATATCTTTTAAAAGCAATTGATAACATTAATCCTAAAATTGCTAAAAGATTTAAGCCAAGTAAAGAAGCAATAGAAATATAAATTTATTTAGCTTTTTTCTTTTTAATTTCTTTTTCAGTTTTTTCTATTTCTTCAAAAGGTATTAATATTCCTTCTGGTTTACCAAATGCCATAATAGCTCCTCAAATACTTATAAGTATTTGAATTTTTTCATCTCTTTCAAATTCTGGAAATTGATTATCTATTTCATCCCAAGTTTTTCTAAGAAATCTTACCATTCTATATATTTCACGATTTTCATCTAATTCTTGATTTTCATTATTCATGAGATACTATGATAATAGGTAATATTTAAGTATAAGTTTTTTTTACTTTCTTCTTCATTTTTTATTTTGAAGCATGCAAATATTTTAATAAATAAAATTTATAAAGGATAAGTTGTTATATAATCACTAATAATATTATTTATATAATTTTTTTCATATAAATATTTGAAGAATTTCTTTAAAGCAATTAAATGTTCTTCTCTTATATTTATATCATAATTTAAAATTTCTCTTTTTGACCATTTTAAAAATTTCTTTATATGTCCTATTTTAACTTCATTTATATTTGTTATATTTTCTCTTTCTAAGAAGCTTTTAAAGAAAAATAATGCATTATGATATTTTTTCAATGTTTTTTCACTAATTCCTTGACTTTTATTATAATCTAAAAATTCATTTATATATTTCTCAAATTCTTTTATAAATCCTATTTTCTTTTTTATTTTAATAATTTCTTTTTCATCAATAACTTCTACTTTTCCTCCAGAAATATAGTATTCACCTGCATATGGAATAAGTATTCCTAATAATCCTTGTCCTTTTTTAACTTGTGATGGTAATGTTTTATCTCTAATGAAT
>Ga0080004_1097293_pt1 | contig 21098 bp, 21 predicted proteins | sample WasSprMetagenome_FD_69207 | JGI IMG/M metagenome (GOLD analysis project Ga0080004, IMG submission 69207) | Sulfidic aquatic microbial communities from Washburn Spring, Yellowstone National Park, USA - WS (SPADES assembly) (version 2) | ecosystem: Environmental > Aquatic > Thermal springs > Hot...
GCATCCTGGGTCCCCCTCAAACCCACCTCTCTTGGGCCTTCGCGATACACCCACATCTCGAGGCATCTCCCAAATAGGGGAAGTATCAACAACCCTTATAAACCTATATGAAACTAGAAACAGCTACGAAGGGCTTTTTGTGTAGCAAGAGGCTTGCTGGTTTGCTCTTCTTGTGCTTACCTACCTAACACTTGTCTATGGTGTTTATTACCCAACGCAGAAGGGTCTTCCAATTGGGTTGGAGGGGCTAAAGGTGATAATAGCATTTGTTCTTACAATGGTTTTTGGTTTAGCAGGGCTTAAGCGCTTCACTACTGGGGGTAGAATAAGGTGTAGAGGGGGATGCCTAGCAGAGGCTATTGGAAGAGCATTCTTCGCAGGTATTGGAGTTGCGCTGATAGCCATAGCTTGCGCTATTGGTGATTATGGTCTTAGAAAAGGGTTCATACCGTTATATGGATTGACAGAGATTGGGAATATACTGCCAGCAGTGATATTTCATACTCATATTCGTTGGCGCAATACTAATAGCTATTGCGCTGAGTTAGGAAACAATTCCTCTTAACCTCAATGAAACACACCCAAAGCTATATTAGAAAGGCTCTTTAAGTATATGCATGGTAACTTAAAGACATATTTTCCGTAGCTTAACTATGTATCGAAGTTGTTTTGATTGGGTAAGAGGGTTATGAGTGAAGGTGTTAGAAGAAGGCTGTTAGGTGCTGTACTGGTACTGGTAGTAGCTATTGCTATGGTTTCTCTACTCAATGCTGTTCTTCCTCTGCTTTCAAAGGATTTGACGCAGGCATATGCTGCTTACAAGGGTTTTGTTGTTGCCGCTATAGCTCTTGTTGTTGGTATCGCTATTATACAGCTTATTGCGTCTGCAACTGTTATCTGGTTGAAGAGGGGGAGAGAAGCTTATTTAGTGAGAAACGTTGTTCTAGTTCTTGGCTACATCGTTCTAGGGTTTGTTGTTGCCTCTATTCTTGGGTTAAGTGGGGAAACAATACTTGCTAGCGCAGCATTCTCAGGTCTTGTCATAGGTCTTGCTCTACAGCCTATACTATCAAACTTCTTCTCAGGTCTCCTAATCCTCTTATCAGGCTATGTAAAGCCTGGCCAGGATGTTAGGATAGCTGGTGCTATACCGATATCATTCCTTGCTTTCCCAGCCTACAAGTTCTTTAGCAGAGACTATGTTGTGCCTAGTGTTAGAGGGAGGGTAATTGAAATTGGTCTTCTGTACACAAAGATAGTTGATATTGATGGAAACGTGGTTAAGATATCAAACAACATGTTGCTGAACTCAAGCGTAGTCCTTGAGAAGGTGTATGAAAGTAGAAGGGTTCAAATAAGGTATGAGTTTCCAGTGACATGTAGTCCAGGACTGGTCCTGAGTAAGCTTCGTGAAGCATTCAACAATACATTAAACGATTACGAGCTCTATATCGAGGAGCAAAGCGATAAACAGTACTACATAGTCTTGCTAATAACTACAGCACCTCCAAACATAAAGGTAAGGGAGTTTAGATCAAAACTACTCAAAGAATTCATAGAAGTTCATAGAAAGCTAACAATCAACGGACTCTGCCAACAAACACAGCAACCAGCAAGATAAGAAGACTTTGGTAAGCAAAACAATTACTTCTCAACCAGAAGAAATATCGAGACGCAAAAGAAAGCAGAGATGAGCAGTGCCCAAGTCTCGAACCACACCTCTTACCATAGCATTAAACCCTAAACCATTTCTATATAGATACTTACCTCTCCCTATGCTTAAAGCCATATTAAAAAGCTCTCCAAACAACATGCCTAGCAACCCAAAGCAATATCCCTAAAAGCTTATGAACTCCTTAAAAACTAGACTATTAGCTTGGGGCCCAGGGATAGGTCAGCTCAATACCCGTTCATCACATTCAGTTGCGTAGGTTTAATCATCCCTGGGCCCCCGAACACACCTTCTCAAAACTGTGGCAACAATTTTTAAGTTGCGGCACCCGCCATTAATTCAGCTCTTCCTATATTCTGGAACACCTTGAGCTATATTCTTCAAGTCAATGACCAGAGTCAATGACTTTTGTCGAAACATTCAGCTCTTTTACGCTGCAAGACCCAGGCTCTGCAAATCAAACTCATGTTTCCTGGGGTACACATCAATGACAGCTGTCAATGACTCTGGCCTCTTAAACGAGTTCAATGTTTCTTGTGAGAGAATGTGCGCAAAGCCCCGAGTCTGCAAAGTAGGTGCACCTAGAAAAGAAAAAGAGTTGACTATAAATAGCTCAACTCTTTCCAGCTAAAACTATGTACAGAAAAGTTTATGAACTCTATAAATATAGAGCAGTACTTCGGGGCCCAGGGATCTAGGTCAGTGGCCAAGGTTTCAATCACAGCTCAGCGGTTCGTATTCTCATCATCCCTGGGCCCCCTACAAGTTTCCTAGCTTGCAAAGCATTTAAAAAGAGACCCAGGTATTGCTTAGCTATTCTGAATTTTGTATTTCTTAGACTGCTAGCATGTACCCTGTGAATTCTGATAGATCAAGGGCTTCTCTAGCTAAGTCAAGCTTAATTCTGTATGCCTCCATGTCAAGCGCTCCAAAGATTATGGGAACAGGTAGTTTATCTACAAGAAATGCCTCAACGCCTACCTCCCTACCCCCAATCTCCACAGCAAGCTCACAAAAATGGCTATAGACAATACTATTCCCATTAGCTGCTACAAACTCTCTTGGGACAAGAAGTTTCCTTGGAGTACAAAGCTCAACTGCAACATCACTTCTAATAAGAGATCTACTAGCACCACTATCAAATAGAACAGCAAGTTTCTTAGATCCCCTATCACCTCTAACAAGCAACTCCTGCTTAACTACACCCAAGCACAACACCTGGCCCTTAGCACCTCAACAACAATACCCTTTAAAAGCATTAAAACCTTTTCACGTACTGACTACAAGCACTATGGTTTATACCAAGCCTTAAGAAATAATTGTATTTCAGCTGCTGCAACCTGTTTCTGACCTCCTCCCCGCCCTGAAGTGCGAGGGTTCCCGTTTGGGTGGGGAGGTTTGGGATTACATTCCCTCTTCCCGAGGGTTCAATCCCGGGCCGGGTCTCCGGCCCATTACCCCTATCCATTGTACTCGGGGCTATTGATAAGCTACTTATCATCGCCATTGGCTCAGAGAGTTTAACACTCATCACCAAGACCGGTTAAACAAAGAAATTTATAAACTTTTCTCTCCATCCCCGCCTCAAAAGGCGAGGCTTTCAGTTGTAACTACCTGTATTCCTCAAGAGCCTTCTTAACAGCTTCTCTGTGTAAAGGTGTTTGCCAAGCAACATGCTTGCCTATACCAAGCTCAGGGTCTTTCTCAGGAGGTGGCTCATCAATCCAGAACACAGGGTCCCTAGGGTAGAGGTCATAGATAATGAGGTTTCTCTCAATAAGCTCGTTAACTAGCTCTTCAGGAACATTCTCACCCCACCACAGGGCATCAGGATCCTCAACAGCTCTCTCTAACCAGCTCCTCCACTTAGAGATAAACTCTCGATGAATCCTCTTACTCCTAATAATAACATTTGTGACTTGCTCTATGTTCCACTTGTTTATGTATAGAGTCTTTAATACCTCTGGGTTTCCACCAGTAAGTCTCCACACTTCTTCAAAGCTTGGCTTAGGCCCTGGAATTTTCTCGTAGAGTTCTTCAAAGCTTTTTTTAGGCATGTTCCACATGGGCATTATCCACGCCCACCTGTGTCTACCAATCCTCCATCTAGAGAAGCCCTCACTTGTTGCAGCGATGATAACTATCTTTTCGTATGGTTCTGGTGGGTACTCAATGATGTTTAGAAGCATCTTTGTGTACATCTCAGCCTTATCCAAGCCAATAGCCTGGAAAACATCGTCTACTAGGAACGCTATTCTCTTCTTCTTCCACCTCTTTAGGAGCTGTATAACTAGGTAAGCAGCTAAATCAGCTAGCTTAATAGGTGCATAGCCAGTTGCATCTGCAACAACTTCAGAAAGCTTTGACACAACCTCATTTATGTCTGTACCAGCTGTGAACTCCTTGTACATAGGGTTTATGTAAACAACATCAAAATTCGTCTCCTTAAGAATTTCAGTTGCCTGCTTTAACCAAGCAGTTTTACCACAGCCCTCAGGTCCAAAGACCACTATTGGGTGCCAAGTACTCTTCTCACTCCACTCGAGAACCTGCTCAATACCCCTAACCCTATCAACAAACTCAACCTCAAGCCCCGGAACAAAACTCAACTTTACCCTACTAACCATGGTGCTAAACCCTTGAGATGTCACTCTACATTAGGACTGAAACTAAATATAATGTTTTTAGTAGCATTGCTATACTCCAATACTTCATAAAGTGCTAGCAACTTTAACTATGTTTTTGTGGGTACTGCACCGCTGTATAGGGGTACGCAAAGGTTATTTCTATGTATCCCCTACTACTCTCTGCCTGCTCCCTACTCATGTAAAACTCAATAATGAATTCAACCGTGACATTTTCTCCTGGTCTAAGCTCCCTCAGCACCTCATAATTAGGTTTAAGCTCACGCAATACTTCATCATATTCACCCCTCAACATTTTCTCAGATATCGATACAAACAGCGACCAGAACGGGTCAAGGCACTGCTCCCAGTATCCTGTATACATATGCCTCGATCCTCCGAAACGCTTGCCATTAATAATGGCGTAGTGCTCAAATATCAGGGTTATGTTATGTGGGGTAGCATTAACTTTGAAGCAGTAGGGAAGGCCAAACCTTATTGAGAAGAAGTATGATGAGCTGTAAAAAGACTTATGCCTATAGATACCAATAACGGCATCAGGAGGTAGTGTAAAGTTTGTTCCTAGCACAAATCTGTTGATTAGGTAGACCTGTGGTGAGGTGAGTGCAGGGTAGGGAAAGGCTCGTAAAAGTTTACTCTCGCTAAGGTTCTTCACAGACAGCTCAATCACAAACCTCTTAACAGTACAGTAATAGTAAACTGTAAACCCATCACCTCTCTCAATATTTAACTCATTGCTACGACATGGCAATGGCCACTTCTCGTAATCATGAGCACTACTATACCTCACGTCTTCCTCGCCAAGGTATGGAAATCCAAAGAGCATCTCATAGCTAGTCCTTTGACGGAATAGATATAGATAGGTACCTAAAGCACCTAAAGCAATAGCGAGTAGGAAAATAAATAATAGAAATAGTTTAGGTTTAGAACCTCTCATGCAGCTACCTCAAAATATTCTATGTAATGCCTTAGCTTAAGTGTGTATCTGGTATGTATCCGCCAATACCGATCTCCTCAACCATCCTAGAACCATCCTTCAGCACTACCTCAACTACTACAGTAGTTGAATAACCATCAGCCTTCCTCAACACAATACTGTGAACACCATGCATAGTTAGATTGGTTACTGCTTCATCCCCTGGCACAGCATGCCATCTATACCCAGCTTTATACTGTATCTTCCACACAACATCCTTAACAGCATCACGAACCTCATTACTTATAGACACAACCGCTTTATCATTCACAAAGCTTACTTCTGTATACCTACGTGGACATGCGATAACCACTTCTTTGAACGGCTTCCCAGCCCTACTAACAACCTCAGCATTAACAACTCCACTGCTGTTCGTAGCCCTCAATACAACCTCTTCTAATTCTAATCGCATTACACATTTATCTGCTCTTCTTGATGAGTTTATGGCCTGCTGAGGTGGTGGGTCAACCACATAGAATGCCCATATAGGAGTTTGAGCTGATGCTTTCAAGTAATCAATATACCAAGTAGCACAAGTGTTCTGTGGCGCTACGATATCATACACAGCTTTTACACCAGCACCGGCTAATAGGTTTGTCCTAAGGATGCCATTAATACTAATTGATCCCATACTTATGCTTATATCTATTCCCGCGGCAATAGCATTGGATGTAGTTATTTCAAAGCTCTTTTCATAACCATTACAATATGTGAGTTTAAGATCGTAAGAGCTATATGTAGGGCACGTAGTGAAGCTACCCGATGTTCTACAATTACCATAAACATCGCATACTACGGTTGCTAATTTAAGACATGTATCATCTATTTTGTCGCCTGAAGCCTCATATGTTGTTCCATAACGATCGTTAAACCATTGAAGAACTTCTGCGTAGCTCCCACACACCCTAACCTTTGCAAAGACATACTCTATCGCATTTACACCATTGTAAACCCGTGCTGTTTCACTCCAAGAGAATTGTGTGTATGACGTCACTATGCTACCAAACTCCCATTGAATATAGAAACTCTTGGTGAACTCTGCCTTACCATTCCATGGTGCATTCAGTACTATTACTGGTACATACATGTAATCCTCGACGCAACTTGATGTACCCGGAGAATCGTAGACTGCTAAGACATGAACATGAAGTGGTGCTAAGCTTGTTACTAAGCTCGTAATAGTAGCTACTAGAGCCATTATCTTAATGATGCTGGCACGATCCAATTTATGTATACCCATTTAGAGACACCCAGTAATTATTATCTTCAGTAAACGGGCTTTTTCTTTAACGGTCAAAAAATAGTAGAACGTGATAAAGCTTTGCAAATCTTAGTTATATAAGAACGGAACATAAAATGGAGAGTATTGTTATCTTAAGAGGGGTTCAGCTCTCATATAAGTTCATGTGGTTTGATGTTTTTCATCGCATCATCTCTATTCCCCTGCACCCCGCTCGGGTTTTCATCGGGCTTGGGGGCGTTCAGGGCCACCCCGGAGACCCCACATCTTGAGTGTTTCGATATGAATTTCTTGTATAGATTTATTGTTGCTGTAACGTCTCTATCGCCTACGAAGCCGCATTTACTGCATCTCAACACCCTATGCTTGTTTTTAGCTAGCTTCTTGCCACACCTAGGGCACTTCGAAGAAGTTCTCCTGGGATTTACTTTAGCAACCTCTATATTCCTCTCTCTAGCCTCATACTCTATGCAGAACTGTATTCTGCGGTAGAACCACAGCCCGAGTTTCTTATTGAATTCCTTACCCTTCTTATTGTTTTCTCTTAGTTTCTCTAGGTCTTCGAGGATTATTACTGAGTGATGTCTGAACGCTAGCTTAGCTATCGTGTTTCCTGTTTTATGTGCGTAGTCCCATGAGATGTTCTTTATCCTCTCACCATGCCTATCAACAGCTTTCCTAACGTTTTTGATGAATCTCCACGACTTCGGGTATCTCTTCTGAGTCCTCTCAACCCATATTTTGTGGGTCAAAACCTTTCTGTGAGGTGTGTTAAGCTTCTTCAACCTCGCCCTCCTACCGTCGGGTGTGTATATTGCTAACGTTACGTTATCGAAGTTTAGGTCTATAGCCATTACCGTTCTAGGGTTTAATGATTTAGCGATTCTCTTGAAGTATATTGATACCCAGAATTCTCCATCCTCATACTTCGCAACTAACTCATAATTACTCCAACCCCTAAACCTCTCGACCCTCTCTTTAGATGTTACTACCCTTAGTTTAACCTCGTAGTTGTTGTGTAGTTTCAGCGTTAGTGCCATGTTGTCTAAGTCTAGCTTATAATCATACCTGTCTACTCTAGCACTCAGCCTCCTGAGAATTGGCTTTCTATCACCATTGCTTCTAGCCGATTCCACCAAGCTCTCAGCATATACATATACCTCCTTAGCGTGGTGAGCCCTGAAACCCATAGACACTAGGTTACTGTAGAACAGCCTGTGTAGCTTCCTCTTAGACAACCTCCCATCAATACTCCAAATCCTATCAACAACCATTTGAAGAGCATCGCGGTATAGCTTCAGAAACTCTAGCAAATGGTCATAGCCACCCTCGGGAAGAGCCTTCATCCTCAAAGCCTCTATAACTACAGGCTCTTCACCCCTCACAGAGCGGCTCACCAACATACCTATATACCCTCTTAAAGCTTATAAATGTTTTGTCATTATTTAGTGTAAGTGACAGCTAATGGCTAGATTCATTTATGCTGAGTGCTCTGTGATAAAGTTTAGAAAGAACGCTGTAGCACTCTACCCACTAGCAGAATACCAAGAAGAGGTAAAGCCACTGCACAGCAAAAGAGTACACGTAATAATAATAGCAAAAGAGTAGCATCAAGTCATATAAACCTGTATGAAACCGAAACAGTTTCACAACGGCTCTCTAAAGCAGAGAGCTTTTGAATCATTTGGTGCCTGACCAGGTGATGAACCCCCTACGCATGAATGGCAATGCCTCCTCACTAGTAATAGTTTCGGCTACATCTCACTGTTTTTCTTAATTCACATAACAAAAAACCCTTTGCTAGTGGGCTAATCTGAAACTCGTATTTGGGTACTCCATCGATACTTTATTGAGTGATGTTAAGGGCTATGTGCCCAGGATCTACATTAGTGTTAGTAAGGTTGAGATTGGCTCCTAGGCTCCTCCTCGTGAACGTCCTGAGGGTCTATGGCTGCTCTCTACATGCTTCTCTATCCTCTTTCTAAACCAGTTGTTAAGCTTGGCTCAATATCGGTACTAAGTAGCAAGTCCACCGCTATGCTATGGGCACAGGCACCTGCTCATACAAGGGTTGCTGGTGTTTTCCACCTAAGGAAAACAGTTGGTTTGGAGGATCTGGAGGAGAGGGCTAGAAACATATTAGAGAGCTCTAGCTATGCACCCATATTTAGATTTGTGACTAAGAGAGGCAAGAACTTAGGTAGCCGTAGAATTGTTGAGATGTGGATTGATAGGGGGTAGTTGGGGAGATATAGAGAGGCTTGTTAATTGGCTTGACTCTACAGCAAATTCTCTACTTCAAAAGATTCTTAACAGTAGTGGCTACATCGATTTTATATACAAGTGTTTTGAATTTTGCTTCAAGGGTTGTTAACGGTCACTGTACCTATTTACATCATTTTCGCTACATCTGTCACAGAGACTCTACTACCTACCACAACCATCACAACAACTATCTATGCTGATATTGCTATATCTGTTTACTACATAACAACATTGATACTTGCTAACACTAATACAACACTGTACAACAGATCCTGCTATTGGCTTTGACTGGGTAATAATTGTGCTAGCTCTGACATGTTTGTCAAGTGGAGGATGGGAAAGAAGAGGGTGAGTACAAAAAAGTGTTGTTTTCATGTTTTTGACATTTCTTCAGCTACTCTAACTAGTAACAGTACTAGTGTTAGTAGTATTATTGAGTAGCATATCGCTAGTTCTGCATGTATTGAGCCTTCTGCAAAGCTCTTCACAAGCTTCTCTGTGTATGTAATGTTTGTGGTGCTTATGTTTGTAACTACCTTGTGTGCTGCTTTTATCTCTAGCAATAGCTCTACCACTGTGAATAGCGCTGCCACTAGAAACAAGCACCACAGCACCAGCAGTATCGCGAACTTTTGGTAGTTAAACCCACTCACTAGCACCACCCCTACTCACAATCAGTACTCCAAGTATACTACTCTCATTAAATGCACACAACACCTACCACTGCACATAGGCATAGACACTACCGCTATTAACACCAATCCGCTTTAACAATTGCCTAAACCCAAGCATAAACTTTGAGACGGTGTAACGAAGCATAGACACCACAACCAGTAGAGATAAGGATAAAACACTTAAATCACTGGTCAAAGGGCTTGCAACTCCCAAACAAAAAGTACTGAGCCTGGGCATCAGAACACCTAGATCCAAAGATAAGGCACTTTGAAGCAACACCCCAAGCCCTTGAGAAGTATAGGAATAGCCATGCATGCTACCACTTTGACTCCTTGAAGCTTAAGAGTGCAAGAGACATTAACGCGGTAAACATACCACGGATAATATCAAGTCTGCTACAAGACTAGCACAAACAGAAGACGAAATAACAAAACACTCCAAAACAAAGAAGCTGTTAAAACACTCTAAGAACCTATATGCTGAGATCTTGATACTGCTTCACCAATAATCTTCCCAAGCCTATTCATCAAAACCTCTATCCTCTCCCTAATCTCAGCACCATCACACTCCTTATAGATTCTGTAAAGCTCTTGAGAAACAGCTGCAAATGCTGTATCCACGTCATCCACAACCTGCTGAAGCATGTGAAGAACCCTGCTAAACTCGTTAAAAAGCTCAAACTCGTCACCAAACCTCTTTCTCTCAGCCAACTCCCTAAGCCTTCTAGAAAGCACCTCACCAAAAACCTCACAGCTATTGCCACAATCAACACCAACCTCATCGAGAAGAGCATAGAGATGATCAGAATCCTCAACCATATCAGCAAAATACTCCAAACAATCAGAACCACCAGTACAATAATCATGAACAGTCCAAGCATTGGTGCAAAACCTCAAAACATGATCAACAACAGCATCAACACCTATAGGACTTGACATCACCTGCTCACCACATAAAGCGGCCCAACAAAATAGTTTTAAACCTAGAAAACCCTTGTTAAGTAAGTTCCCTATGTTACTATGATAGCAGTGATGCAAGTATTCTTGTCATCTTCTCTATGTTTATTTCTGTTTCTGTTGGCGGTAATGGTAGTATAACTAGTTTCTTGCCTGTTGGTAGTGTTATTTCTAGTCCGCCCTTCTCTTTAGCAGCTTTCAGAATTCCTACTGTTTCTTGCTCCTCATCATCCATTCCTCTCCCAGTTATTGGTCCTGGATACACCAATATACCTGCATCTGCATTATACTCATAGATGTATGCAAGTGTTTTGAACCTTGCTTGTGTTAGGTACGATGGCGTGTTACTGAACTTAGCTTCTATAATCACCTTAACCCCGTTATACATCCCAATATCCGGTTTCCCAGCAAGTGCTGTCAACTCATTCTTGTTTATAACCTCTCCTGTTAGCCATTTTGCTTCTGCGTCCTCGATTATACTTCTTCCTGGTTTCTCACCATATACAACAATTATGCTTTTTCCATAGTTGTACTCAATCCTTATGCTCCTTGCTTCGATCTCCTCTATAGAGCCCTTAAACACTTTGAGTACAGCTGCCAATGTTACCATGTATGTGTAGATCTCGTAAAGTCTGAATGCGAGGAACCTCACGGTTTTTGAGATTTCTTTTAGAACATCTTTATCTAGTCTTTTATGTAGAAGTTCAACAACATTTCTTAGACTGTTGAGGCTTTCCTCAAGGTTCTTAATGCTTTGGCTAAGTCCAATTGTTTTCTCAACCCATTTTGGTCTCCAAGGCTTTGACCTGATAACTCTTATCAATTTCTCTATGTAGCTCCAGCTAACATCTTTTGGTACATGAACAAATTTTAAGGGGTAGTAGTCAATAAGAATCTTTAGAGTTGTTAGCAACGAGTCTATCTCATTAAGAACGTAATCTGCTAATGTTATGAAGCTCTTTGGTGCTAGGGTGTATGCAGAAGCTATTAATGGGTTTTGCTTTGTCTTCTCTATTGCTGCGCCAATCCCGTTTCTGCTCATCTTTAGAATATTTATGGCTTTGATTACAAGGCTTTTGAGAAGCATGTACTCAGGTTCTGATAAAGCCCTTGTATAGGTTGCTATCACGGGTGGTCTAAAACTGAGGATATTCTTAATTGTTAAAGGCCATATAATTGCTCCACTAATGCTTGAACTTTCCTCAACTTCAAAGCTGCGCTTAGTTACTAGGTACCTAGCGGCATTTCTAACAGCATCGATGATGTCATTTTGCATACACTTAATATTATTCATTGCAAGTAGAGCTCTTGAAATCTCCTCGGGTTGGAAAACCTTGTAGAATCCCTTAGGAGGCTGAAGCATTGTGGATACAAGGTCTTTGACTGCTTCTCTCGGTAGTAGAAGACTATACTTGTAGAACTCTAGAACCTCTCTATAGAGAGCCTCTAGATAATCCTCAAGAATACTCCTATTATCTTTGCTCATTAGTATCTCAAAGCCTCTTTGAGTTCTTTCTCAACCTCTTTTCTCAGATCTTCGTCCCATAGTGGCGTTATTGATAGTGAGCTCTCTATGGCATTCCTAAGGATCTTCCTAGCCTCATTCCTAACACTTTCTATTGAAGCTCCTGTAGCAAGCTTTAGCTTTGCTTCGGCTAAGAATGTGTGTAGAGTGTTTAGCAGGTGTGCTGTGCCAAAGGCGAGCCTATTTATCTTTCTAAGCCTAATCACAGTCTTCTTTACTGTGTCTCGAACCTCATCTAGAATCTTGAGGGCCTCCTCATCGAATTCCTTGCTCTTTCTTATCTTGTTTACTAATATCTCTAGCTCCTTATCCACATACACCTCTAGATCATTCTCGTCCTGTGGATAGTCAATAACAATTCTAACGAATCTTCGTGTAAATGCCTCGCCAATGGTGAACAGGTTTGAGACGTCCACGTAGTTCATGGTTCCAATGACTCTGAAGTCTGGTGGGATCATGTAGCCTCTATCTGTCTTGGGCAAAGCCTTCACTATTGTGTTGAGATCCTCGTAATATGGATCCTTCCCACTGTTCTGGGATGTATACTTCTCCCACTCTCTAATAATAGACTCTGGAATAATCCACTCACTTGGTTCAGGCCCCGAGAATATTGTGAAGAACTCTCCAAACGCTTTATCAACATCAGCTCTATTAATCTCGTCTATTATTAGCCAAGCACCCTTCTTATTACGTTGCTTAGCCTCTAAATGCCTTGCTATAGCCTCCATCAATACCCCAGGCCTCCATGCAATGAAGCCTGAACCAATAAACATTGGCCCTCCAATAACATCAACCCTGCTCCAATGAGCATTAGCTGTAACAATAATTGGTTCAAAACCTAGCTTCTCAGCAATAAACCTAGCAATACTAGTCTTACCTGTACCAGGCCTTCCAATCATTAAAACGTTCTTGCATCCGTAGACAAGGATTGAGAGGAGAAAATCAAGAAGCTCAGGATCTATAACAAACTCTTTTAGCACCTCCTCCTTAATCCTCCTCAGATCATCTGAAGATACATTCAATACGCACTTCTCTGATGGATATGGATAGACAGGTACAAGTTTTGCTTGCTCCTCTTTCCGTTCCTTAAACACCTTTAGAACAGTGTCTAGATCCTTCTCAACATCATTTATCAAGGTCTTTAATACCTCCTGCTTAAGCGCTGAGTCTCCATTCAAAGACCTGACATATCCCTGAAGATAGTTTTTAACATTCTCTGGAACTTTGACTCCACCCCACTTACTTGGATCCTCAATACTTGCTAGAACTGTTGGATGCAACCAAATAATCTTTGTGAACCATCTAAACATGTACTTCTTGGACTTATCACTAGGGCTTTTCTCTGCTGTCCAGAAAGGGTTAAGGCCGTCTATCACTATAGCTACAACAAGCCCTAAGCCGATTATACCCCTATTCTTACAGTAGAAAACGTTAACTATTGGCGGGTCAAAGACGCCAAAACTTTTACCTTTGTACGAAGACCAATACTTCTCAAGGAACGTCTTCTCATTTCTTTCAGAGCCCCACGGCATAAACCCTCCACTAACCTTTGCAAATGCTAGTGAGTCTCTCCAGTGTGCCTCCTCCCCAGGCAAAATATACATACTAAGCCTGTCATCACCACAAAAACTAGCATCACTAGCACAGCTCCTCAACAACTTCATCAAATCAGTCCTAGTATAGTTCTCCAACTGATCAACAAACTGTGTACTGAAGTAGTTATCCAGATACATAGTACCTCAAAGACACTTACACCAAGCACACTTTATAAACGCAAAGAATTTTGGGGGAGAAAATGGAGGTAAAGATAAAACTCAAGAGCGGCTTCATAGCCATACCATACACAGACCCGAAAACCATCGAAAGAATAATCCAAGGAGTAGCAGAGCTAAGGAAAACTGGAAACCCAAAGAAAGAAAACAAAGAAGAAGCTAAGCAATGAAACTATAGCCATAGCTGTGACACACTTTTCATCATCTTCAAGGCGTATACACAATACTACTACAAATTTCTTTTTTACTTTCCCCTAGTATTTACAGCAATGTGAGTAGCTCAAAGCATTCTCATGCCAATTCTAGTGGAAAATCATGGGAAAATCGTTGGGAAACTGCTAAACCCAGTAAGTGCTAGTAGTGCAACCGGGAGCTTAGATAATGCATATTCAAGCAATTGAATCTGTTAACTGCATTTCAGGGATTGTTTAAGTGCGTTGATTATCTCCTTGCTGAGTTGTTTTTCAAGTTGTGGAAAGGTGCCTTCATACCTGTATATTGTGCACAGTATCCACTCAGCGTTTTCAGCAATTCTATTCCTCAAATCTATAGCTATCTTCACAATACTCATAGCCAACTGCTCATCATCGCGTCTCAATTCTCTTATGCACAGCGACCACAAGGCCTCTATCATGCGCATCTTCTTTCTTCTTGTGCTTCTGCTCCTGTACTTCCTAAGCCTTTCATAGATAACATCCTCATATCTGAGAAAATCCGGCAGTGTTCTAACGTCTTTTTCAAAGATTAGGATCAAAGCATTTATCGAGCTTGACTCAAGCTCGTAGCCCCCTGCAATAAGCTCCTTCAAATGCTTGACAGCATCAGGAATATCCTCAGCTGTTACCCTAAGACCATATCTATTCAGCATCTGTCCATAGAGTATGTGCTCAAACTTATCTAGATAGTGGTGAAGGATATAGTAGCAGAGTCCTTTCTCACCAAACTTGGTAACAACCTCCTTAGCCTCATCAAGAAGATCTCTACAGCTAATCCTGCTCAAGTCATGATCACTAACAATCGTGATTGGAGGCCTTGGAAATCCCGCTACACCCATAGCATAGTTCTCAACAATTTCATCAATGCTCTTAGACCTTCTCCTACGCTCCAAAGCTTTAACATCAACCCAGGTAACCTCATCAACAAGCCTATCTATCTCCTCAGAACTAAAACCACAGATCCTCTCACCAACAACCCTATGAACTACATGCGAAGGCATAGGGATAACCAACAGAATTACCTAATGATAGAAAATTTAAGCTTTCATCGAATACAAATTGAATATAAAAGGAATACTAGGAGTCCATTAATTGTTATGGAGCTATTCATACTATCCTCTTGAGGTTATGCTATACGGTAATATGGTTTGGGTATGCCTAATATTCTAGAAATAAATAAGGAATTATCTGTAGGATTATCTGTAATAGATAGTCAAATTCGAGTTCTTGAAGTATTTTCATGGATTCTCTAACTCTAAGGACTAAATATTCTATGCTTTCTACGAGTTTTGGTATCATTTGAATATCTCTGCAAATTGCTTCCCTAACTTCTTTACTAATTATTTCATTGAGTTCGACGATTCTTCCTGGATACCTTCCCAGTCTTTCATATAGTGCAAGGCATAGATCCACTGTAAGTGCATGTATTGTTATGTATGGCTCAAAGTTTAAATGTATAGCAAGTTGTTGAAGAGTTGATATCTTCCCTCCAGCACCTAACTCGTTATTAATCATATCCCTAAGAGCTTTGATAACCTTAGCCTTGGTCTCCTCATTTACTGGTATTACTTTAACAATTGCTATTATCTCTTCCAGTAAAGATGATGCTTCGTTTTGTATCTTTTGTAATGTAATCTGATTCTTAGCCTCATTTACTATCCTTTCCTCAAAGTATTTTTGAATGTTTTCCAAAGATCTTAGTATGTCTTTATTAATGCATGGAATTGTAATAGATTTAAGTAGCACTTGTTTACTAGCTTTTCTTATTTCAGAGCATATCTTTTCAAGTTTGTGTTTTTCTTCTGCTGAAAGCCCCGAAATCATTATTGAGTTCATATACTGACGAATTCGTGGTGACGCAATGATAGCTTCTACTATTTCTTTCACTAGATCTTGATCCATATTCCTCTCTGCTTCATTCTTTAGCGCTGAACGTAAAATTATTGTGCTATAGAACCTAATATAATCATTCAATGCATGTACATATTTATAGCGAAGTTCATACAGATTACACATTGCTTTAAATATTGCGGTTCCAGGCTCGTGACCCAGATCTTTAGTAGTTATTAAATTAGCTGTATCCTTGATTAATTTGCGAATCGTGAGGACTTGCTGTGGTGTATTCTTATTTATTGCATCCTCCGGTATAATCAAAGCCTCAATGAAAGGTTTGAAGTGGGCTATCAGATATGCTTTAATCGCTTTTTCTGAAGCTTGCTGAAGTAGGTATAGAACTCTTCTACCCAAGTAAAACACTTCTTTATCTTTGTTGCAAGATTCAAACCTCAAGAATTGTATCAGCCTTTTTGCTGCTATAAGATCCCAGTACGCCTCCTCAGAATATGTAGTAGCGGTTTCAATTTCGTTCTGCAACATAAAACTTGTGCACCCTGTACCTAACAAACTTTCTACAATATTCTCAGCCTTGATCACTATAATTCATAGCTACTTCAAGACTTTGATACATAAGGTGTATAATAGCTTCAAGGAATGTGTCAATCATATATCCCATTATTGTACCAGCCATTGCATAGACTACACTATAAGCTATTGCTCCTAGTGCTCCACCTCTCCGAGCCCCAGTCGCAGCTCCTAAACTACTAAGTACAGTAGCTCCTAAGAATGCAAAAGGCTTTGGGCCTGTGTACTCTATGTCAACCTTATTATACATTTCCATTCTGCTAAGTTTCTCTACACCTTTAGTACTTAAGATGCTTGCATAGCTCATGTTTTATACCATACAATGCTTTAATCTAAACCTAGAAGTTAATTACAGACATGGCTGAAAGTATTTCATAGTTAATGGTTGTAACATTGAATACCGCTCTTGTTTCCAACATTATTAGCCATGATATAGAAGAAGAGATGACAACTCTTCTTACCCAATGCTTTGCAAAGGTATTCAAAAAGCCTATATACTGAATTTAAAGATGGTATCGCTTGGTATGCCCCTATGTTGAGTAAGAACGAGTTTGAGGTGTGGGTTAGGTCTTCCCACGGTCTTTATACAGTTTTTGAGAGTAGGTATGATTTCTACCCTTTATCTCTTCAATTAGTTGAGGAGTGGTGGAGAAATAACGGTAGGTACAGCATAAGTGAGGAGGTTCTAAGGTTTCTGCAGTCAAGACTTCAACAACTTGATTATAGTGTGTTTGGAGTGCCTGAAGAAATGAGAAGAGCTATTGATAATACCTTCAAGGACTTTTTATCGAGGCACTTTACTGTTGGGGAGCAAAGTAATGTTGGTGTTGCTATAGCTCCATACCTCTTTACATGGAATATAAAGCGATTTAAAACATATTTTGAAGAGAACCCCCAGTTTAGCCTTAGCGACTACTTCACAGCTCTTGGCCTCGAGATAGATAGGTTAAGAGATGAGATGGCGTACTTCAGGAGTAAGAGGCTTGTTGACCGCGATATTAACTCTGATGAACCTAAAGTTAGGGAATTACTAAAAACCGTGATAAAGATTCTAAGGAGGCTAAGTACAGAATATGTAGGGAAAAAGCATGAAGAGCCCCTAGCAACTATAAAGATTCTCCATATTCTAGCACCAAACTACTTCCCCTTGTTGGACAACGAGATAGCTAAAGCTGTAGGGTTAGAACGAGTAAGAATAGATACATACATTACTTGGATGAATAGGTTAAAATCATGGTTGCAAAACTATGTAGATGTGCTTGAGAAGCTTGAGAAAGAGTTTGGGTTACCAATGCTTAAACTAGTAGATGAATGTTTCTACATAATGTGTACAGTGGATCTAAGCAAAAGAATGCAATTCCTAGGAATGCCATAGACGCAATATTAGCGTATACGGAATGTCAATGGTAGAGAAAATCTATGAGAATTTAAAATGGAGTTCAAAGCTTAAGAATGTATCATGAGGTTATACCTTCTTGATGCAAAAGAATTGATGAATGCGATTAAAGGAAGTGAGTTCTAGAGCTAGACAAAACCTAGATAGAATGGAAAAGTATGTATACTATAGTTGTTTAAGCTTATTTCGTGGCTCTACTGCATCCTCTCTTTTAATGAGATTGGGTTGAAATTGAGAAAGAGCTGAGGCTTAGAAGAGGAGCAGACATGTACATTACAATAGAGGCAAATAACTTCGTAATAGAGTGTAACATGCTTAAGAGAAAGAGGCTGAAAATAATAGTGCCAAAAACAAGTCTAAGACCAGACTACGCAAAACCAATCAAAACAAGCTCTACGCAACAATAATAACATTGCAAGACACAGAAACGGGCAAAGAAAAAGGCTATAGAAGTAAAGCTCTGGGAACAGAGATAGAGGTAGAGATACTAAGAATAGACCCAAGACAAAGAAACGAGGAAATAGTGGGTACTCTAAATAGAATCGCTATGCTATTTACCTAGAACCCCTTGTTTAGGGTGTTACCTCAAAGTATGATTTTAGTTGCTTTGTGTAGTTTATGTATTCCTTCATCAGTGATCTCCATGGTGTGTGTGCGTTCGCTATTACTATAAGCTTCTTCCTTGCTCTTGTGAATGCCACGTTTAGTCTTCTGATGTTTTCAACGAATGGTATGCTTTTCTCTGTTGTTGCAACTGCTGTAAATATTATCACATCTTTTTCTCTTCCTTGGAATGCGTCTACAGTTCCAATTTCTATTTCTGCTCCTAGCAAGTCCTTGAGCTTGTTTCTCTGCATTCTGTAGGGCATTATGATCCTTTTGGCGTCTTTAACTTAGTTTCCGAAGCGTAGGCAGTAAAGATACTGAGGTAAAGCCTTTTTAGCTATGTAGGTAAAGTTAGGGTATTGAGGTACGGTAAATGAGTACTGAGATGGGAATTGCTGAGTATAAGATTTTTCTAGAGCGGATAACAATTGAAAATTTTAAGAGCATTAAGAAATTGACGCTGAGACTGAAGCCTGGAGTAAATCTCTTGGTTGGACCAAATAGAGCAGGAAAATCGAATATTCTTGAAGCAGTATACTTCTTGTCAAAGGCTTTGTCAAGAGAAGAGCTTTCAAAGGTCCCTTACATCCCCCACATGTACTTTTCATGGAGACCTGAAGACCTCTTCTACATGAAGCGAATAGAGAACACAATAGCATTTGAAATGCTCTTCAGAATAACTAAAAAACAAGGTGAAGAATGCTTTAAACACTACATTAAAATTACAGTGAAGTTCTCTTTATCACGCGATAGGCACAGCGTTGAGCCAATATACATTGCTGTTGACTGGGATTCAACAAGAGTTGAGGCAAAGGGTAACACAATTAGGGTTTACATAAACACTAGGTATGTTGATGAGTACCTAGAGGCATTGAACAAAGCTAGCAAGGTTCTCTCAGAAGACATTAGAAAGTTGCGTGAGGAAGCAATAGGGGCTTTAATCGATAAATTCACGAAGATAAAAGAGAGCGTTACTCAAAGAGTTCATGGCGAGTACATTCCTTTTGCCTTGGCAGAGCTAAACCATGAAAATAGTGCCATGCAGTTTATATTGCGAAACTTCTGGCTTTCCCACGACTTGCTAATAAATATAGATACTGAGACATTGTCGCTACCAAGATTAGAGTTTGAGTATGCGCGTGGAGAGATTTCTATACCAATACTGCTAAAGTGGTCTAAAGCAACTTTAGATGAGTTTAAGGGCTGGAGATACGAGGAATCTGCTCGTGAGCTGTTTACTTTTGAGCCTTTTGAAAGTGTATTTGTTATTTTTGAGTTTCTTAGCAAGGGTGTATTCCTTAAACATCCTGACATCTCCGCTATTTCTGAGCCTCAGCCATTCTATGGCGGGGAGTTTTTAGATTTTAGAGCTCGCAACCTTCCACAAATACTTTACAAGCTCTTTGCAGAAAGGCGAACTAAAGTAGTTGAGTTTCTGCTCAATGAAGTGTTTAGTAATGTTTCAATAGAAGTTAAGAGCTATGCCAATAGAGTTTACTTTGTAATTAAAGAGAGCTTGGGTGGTGGTTTACTAGAGCTACCACCACTTAACATTGCAGATGGTGTTGTTAAAGTTCTTGCTATAGGTGTTGCTGTTGAGCTCAAGCCCTCCATACTTCTAATTGACGAGATTGAGAACAGCCTTCACATTAAGGCTTTGAAAGTGGTCTTTGACCTGCTTAACAGCCTTGAGCTACCTGTCATAGCAGCTACTCATTCACCAATACTTGTTGACTTAGCCAATCCTGAGAGAACTGTTATTGTGTATAGAGATGAAAGCAGTTCAACAGTTGTTGAGTACTTTGAGAATCCTGATGAGGTTAAGAGGAGGTTGAGCGAGCTTGGAATTTCGTTTTCTGACTACATATTCTACAGCAAGACTCAGAAACCTGAATCTAGATAAAGACTCTGCGGTGTTCTTGTGATGCTAAGGATCATTATTGTTGAAGATAGCTACGGAATAGGTTTTCACAGAGAGATTATAGGAAAGCTTAAGAAAGAAGGCTATCTCGATAACAGTTTTAATCCTAGAATTGAACGCCTCGACACGGGTAAGTGCAATCCTAAGTTACGCAGAAGCATATATTCAAGATATATGGATTCAGAAGCGCTGAAAATATTATTTGTAATAGATTCTGAAGGCAGAGCAAACGCAGCTCACGAAGACATCACTCGGCATTTCAATGGCAGGGCACCGCTAAGAGAAAAAGTGCTAAGTATTGATGTTGTTGCTGTTGATCCTAGGCATGAAGCGTGGCTATGCATAGGATTAGGAGGAGACCCGAGGAAATGTAGGCAGGCACCCGAATACATGATTTCACGCATAAAGAAAAAGCAGTATGACTGGAAAGGCTACTTAGCTGAATGGGCAAATGACATAAAGATAGACCATCTCCTAAATGAAAACGACTTTAAAACCTATGTAAAAAAGCTTACACAACTAGAAAAATAGGTTCAACCATTAAAACCCTGCAAACTCAGCTTAGCTAGGATTATGTTTAGCAAGGCTTCAAGCTCTCTAAAATAGTCTTAAGATCCTCCTCAGAAATAGGCCTCCTCATATTTGCTGGCGTGCCAACAAGCATTGCTTGAGGCATCTTCCTACCTTTTGTGAATGATAGCTTGTCTACAAGCTCCTTAAAGTCTGCAACACCAAGCTTAACAGGCTCAATCCTAATCCTCCAAGGGTACTTAACTTTACCTTCGGCAACCTCGTCAGGCCAAAGAGGCTTAT
>Ga0080004_1167471_pt1 | contig 21089 bp, 17 predicted proteins | sample WasSprMetagenome_FD_69207 | JGI IMG/M metagenome (GOLD analysis project Ga0080004, IMG submission 69207) | Sulfidic aquatic microbial communities from Washburn Spring, Yellowstone National Park, USA - WS (SPADES assembly) (version 2) | ecosystem: Environmental > Aquatic > Thermal springs > Hot...
GAAGGTGAGGCTTGTCAAAGTTTATTATTGCCAGGTCAGCCTTTTTGCCTACTTCTATGGAGCCTATCTCAGAGTCCCATGAAAGCGCCTTAGCTCCCTCAATGGTGGCTAGAGCCAGCACATGAGCCGCTGACATCAAAGTAGGGTTCTTGTTCACGCCTTTATGAAGCAAAGCCGTTACCTTCATAACCTCAAACATGTCCGCCGAATTGTTGGAGCATGGGCTGTCGGTACCAAGCGAAACCGTCACGCCTTCCTCGAGCATTTTGGGAACTGGGCTTATGCCCGAAGCCAACTTTAGGTTTGAAACGGGGTTGTGGGACACCTTCACCCCTCTAAGCTTCATTACTGCTATGTCTATGTCCGTTAAGGCCACACAGTGCGCTGCAACCACGTGGCTATCTAAGACGCCCAAGGAATTTAAGTACTCTATCACGCCGCCCTTCAAATTTATGTTGAAAGCTTTGCGTATTTTCTCCGGTTCGTCGTCTGTTTCAGCCACGTGAATATGCCATATAATCGGCGCTCCAGACCCGTATTTCTCGTTCAACTCGCCGCATAGGACGCTAAGCTCCCGCATGTATTCCGGGTCAACGGTGTACGGCGCATGGGGGTCAACGCTAACCCTTATTCGGCCGTCCGCCCCGCCGTGCCAGTTTTTGGCTAAATCTTCTAGGGCTTTTCTGTCATCCTCCTTACGCCAAGAAAAACAGACGTGTCCAACAACAGCCCGCATACCCGCCTCGGCAAAGGCCTTCGCCTCATTATTGCCGGGCGTGTAATGGTACATGGTGTTAACAGTTGTTGTACCGCCTAAAACGGACTCAACAGCCGTTAAAAGGGCGCCCACGTAGATGTCGTTTGCAGTCATATAGCCCTCAACAGGCCAAATCCACTTTTCCAGCCATTCTTGTAGGGGCAGGTCGTCCGCGTATCCTCTCAGCAAACTCATGGCTGCATGCTGATGCGTGTTAATAAGCCCTGGAATAACAACTTTCCCCCTCGCGTCTACCCGTTCATAACCCCTTGGATATTTGCCCATAAGCTCACGGGATTTTCCAACATCCACGATATCTTCGCCCTCAACAACCACGGCTCCGTCCCTGATTATTCTACCATCCTTCATCGTGACGACCGTTCCGCCGTAAACGAGAAGATCCACACCGTACTCCCCCCCCACCTTAGTCTAATACGAGGACAGGTTTTCTGCGAAACCTTATAACAAGTTTCTCCTTTAAATGGTCTAGCCACGAGAGGAGTAAATTTTGGCCCAGAAAAGGTTTAGGGTTATCAAGCCGGAAATCCGCGTTTTAGGCGTGGACGACGGAGTTTTTAAACCGAGAACAAGGGGGTTTGTGCCAGTCATAGGCGTTGTCTTCAGAGGGGGATACTGGCTTGACGGGGTTATGCACACTAAAATAAAGGTTGACGGCACAGACGCCACGAGGAAAATAGCCTCCATGGTGATAAACTCACCCCACCACAAACAGTTGAGAGTTATAATGTTGGATGGAATAACCTTCGCAGGCTTCAACGTAGTAGACATCAAAGAACTAAACGCCAAAACAAGCCTCCCAGTAATAACCGTAACCCGTGAAAAACCAAACCTTGAAGAGATTAGAAGGGCTTTAGAAAACCTCCCAAAAAGCGAGGAACGCTGGAAAGCCATACTCAACGCCGGCGAACCCGTCGAAGTGCCGGTTAAAGGCGGAAAGGAGAAGATTTACGTGCAGGCTGTTGGGATAAGCCTAGAAGACGCCATAAAAATTTTGAGGCTCACCTCAACCAGAAGCAACATTCCAGAAGCCCTCCGGGTTGCCCACTTAATCGCCTCCGGCATAACCCCACTGTAACATCAAGCTAATCAAGGGCTAGAAAAGTTTAAAAGACACCTTGAGCATGGGGAAACAAGCGAAGACGGAGCTTAAAGCAATGGAATTTTGCCCAAAATGCGGAACCCGCCTCGTGCCTAAAAAGTGTAAAGATGAGAAAAGAGAAACTCTAACCCTTATCTGTCAAAAATGCGGGTACAAGAAACAGATCATCAGCGAAAAAGCAACGCCTAAAGTGGCTAAAGTAATACAGCATAATCCCCAGCAACAAGTCGCCGTAATAGGAAGGGAAGAACAGAAATTGCGAACACTGCCAACAGTGAGAATCGAATGCCCCAAATGCGGAAACAATACAGCTTACGTTTGGCAAGTGCAAACCCGAGGAGCAGACGAATCCTCAACCCAGTTCCTACGCTGCACAAAATGCGGCTACACGTTCAGAGAATACTCATAAACACTCAGAATATCAAAACGTAATATTTGATGTAGCTCTAAAGCTTCAGAGACTTGGATATTCAGAGGCTTACATCACTACAATGGTTAAAGCTTTAAGGAAAATGGCTAAACACTGCAATCTTTTCAATCCCAATGAAGTTCTAACATACATTGCTAAGCTCAATGCTATGGAGTCATACAAGGCTAACCTATGTGATTTTTACAAACATTTTGCAGATTATTACAACATTCCGTTTGTTAAACCTAGATATAGAAGAGACCATAAGCTTCCATATGTACCTACAACTGAAGAAATCAATCTGTTCATTGCACATAGCAAATCGAAATATGCGGTCATTTATTCGATAATGAGAGACACAGGAATGAGGCCTGTGGAAGTATCGAATCTTAAACTCAAGGATATAGACTTAGAAACTGGCATCATTAATGTTTACTCTGCTAAACATGGAATTCCTAGGATGGTTAAAGTTAAGCCTTCAACATTGGCAATGATCAATGATTATGTAAAAAAACACAAATTTGGATTAGAAGACAAACTGTTTCCATCATCAGACAAGATCTCAAACACATTCTGTAGGCTTAGGTATGAACTAGCTAAGAAACTACAGAATCCAAAACTCAAAAACATCAAACTTTATTCCTTTAGACATTACTATGCAACATCATTATACTATGAAACAAAAGACATCCTTCTAACTAAGGAAATGCTTGGTCATAGGAACATCAACAACACTATGATTTACACACATTTGGTTAGACTGGATAAAGATGACAAATTCTACTCAGCCACTGCAAAGACAATAGAAGAAGCCTCTAAATTAATAGAACATGGGTTCGAATATGTCACTACCTTTAATAACATAATGCTTTTCCGTAAGCGTAAGTAAATCTTCCATCACCCATTCCTTTTTTATGCTTATGTTTAATGTTTGAACTGAAATCTCTTAAGATTAAAGTTGACTTTAAGTTGAACTGAATATTTTCTTTAGAGATCAAAGTTGTAAGCCATGTGAATAAAGACAATGTTCAGGATTTGGTCTACACGCTTCTATTCTGAAATGTTCATTTCCACTTAGGTCAAGACACGTCAAGCTATGACATCTTATTCGCTAAAACCACTTGGAAGGACAAATCTGTCAGTTCTTATTTCTAAATTTCTCTAAGACTTGAATAAAAAAACTATAAGACTTATCGAAAAGTCCATAGATACTATGTTCAAAAATGTCTTTATAATAAAAGGGAAAAATAAAGGCTAACTGTTCATTTCACACAAATTACACGCTTAGTAATCTTCTACTTCTGCTACTGAAAACCATTACATATCACACATGCTAAAAACCTATCCTAAAAAAGGGAAAGTGAAAAATTTGGTTTTTGTTTTTAATTTGATTTATGCTTCCGATGTATGTGATATCTTATCTGTTCCAGTAGCAGTAGAAGAAGCCTTTTTAGACTTACCTCTTGCTTTATGTTCTATTTGGTTGTAGAAGTCTGCTACTCCATTGAACGTCCTAAAGTCGTAGAGCATACCTTTTTGTTTCTTAATCCAATCTTCAAACGGAGTCTGAGAATACACGTCTATAGTGCCCATAAGGCTCGTTGCAATAGTGTTGGGTGTGACTTCCTTCCCATGATACACTTTCCATATTCCCTTGTCATCAGCCCCAACATGGAACGTCCCAAGGTCAGGATACACTTCTTTTATTAGTTTTGCAGTCTCCTCGGCAAGCTTGTTTCGGTGCTGGATTAGCCTCACAGTAGCTTCAAGTTCATCTTTTGAGCATATGCTTGGCAATGAAACCCTTTTCTTGTTAGAATCATGCTCACCCTTCAACATCTGGTTTAAAGCCATTTGGGCATAAGCCCCAGACTTGCGTAGTTCATTACCCCACATAGTTAGTTTAACCATTTCCTTATAGTTCTCGTCGATTTTCTTCATCTTTTGCAACCTTTCATACTCATCCTTGGGAATGCCATCCTTCAAGCCTTGAAGACAAAAATCGGAAATTAACTTGCTTACCGACACTCCAAGCTCACGGGAAAGAGATTCAAGCTTTTCCCAAAGTTCGTTGGATATGTAGATTGTGCGAGCTTTTGCAGTCTTTCTTTTGGTCATAGACTAGTCAGCTCCTTTGTATAGCTTAAAAGCGTCTCCCTAATTTTTGGAATTAGAGTTTCTAGTTTCTGCTTCTCAAGATTGTATTGTTCCAAGTCCTTGTTCCAGGCGTCAGAGTTAATGTGTTCCATTATCGAGTTCTCAACTATTGACTGTAAAGTTTTGGGATCTAGTGCATCAAGTTCCCAACATTGATTACCATACTTCTCAGTATACCATTTAGCTCTCGGATCACTAAGCTTGACAGGACTAGGGGGCAAATTATGCTGGTTAATCTGATCGTAATTCAAAGCCACTCTTTCAATTCTTACATCTACTCGTGGGAGGTATGATACTAGTCTCACTTCTAAATCTTCAGTCATGTTCAACCCACTTGGATCATGGTCAGCAAAATGAAGCACAATTAAAGGCTTGTACATGTTAATTCTGTTCCACACGCTTCTAATGTAAGTATACGATGCGTATCCTCTTGAAGGGAAGACTGGTACTTGGTATAGCAAAGATGCCCGAGCTACTACTTCTGCAAGTGCATCCTTCTCTATCCAGACTATTACTTGAATATCTTGGTTAAGCCATAGGTTTCTGTTATAGTCCTTGAGATTATCTAAGAAATCAACAAACGTATGAGTGTAGAATGTTTCAAGATTTGGATATGTTGGAAGAGCATAGACATCTCTAGATCGATCAGCTATTTTGAATTCGTCAATGTCTCCATTTTCCCTTGCTTTAACCAAGATTTTTGATAATCTAGTATATGTGCTCTGCTTGTTTGGAAAGCTATAATGGCTAACAAGTTGATAATAGATCTGTCGAACAGTGAGTGGGAAATCGTACTGGTCAAGAATTTGTTTTACAATGTCAACAACTGAATGATACTCCATCATCTACCGACCTCCAATCTGCTATATTTTCTTAACATTGGGGTTGCGTGTTTGTTCACTTTAAATCACCTCATTTTACGGATATATTTAATAAAAAAGCTTGATTTAAGCCTTTTCTGGATACACAAACAATTTTTGAAGTTATTTCTGAAATAGAGAGAAGAGATAAAGAGATTTATAGAATAAAGATAAATAACATCCGAATATTTGTTATCTACGTCTACGTCTGTAAAATATGGTATTTAACAATCTAGCAAAATTATTAAAGTGTTTGTGTACACAAGAATATTGGGATGTTAGTTGGTTAAGTTCCAAGTAGAACGTGAACTTCCATTCAAGTTTTTCAAGGTTTCAACGTTGAATGTTAAGTTGGATCGGGTTACTTACAAAGTCGGAAAGGCTGGAAAGCATACAAGGGAATCCTATGGAAAATCTTACCATCATCTGAAGTTGGTCCTTCCATCTCCATACAATGACTTAATCGGAAGGTACTACATCTCTTTCAGAGGAAAAGCCAAATGGAAACATAACGGCAACACAGCAACAGGAGACTGCATTGTTTTATTATTCCCAGATGACTTGAAAAGTATAAAGACTAAGCCATCAGCATATGTATAAAGAATGTTTCACGTGAAACATTTTAAAGAACAGTTAACTTATTTCAAATAAAATAGGGAGATTATCCTCTTTGACTTCGGTGCTTGAAAGAAACATTCAGATTGAGCTTTACCGTGTACTCAAGAATTTCATTGAGAAGAAGTTCTCTTACAATGGCATCGAATTTGTTGATGTAAAGTTTGAGCCTACAATAGATGGTAGACCAGACCTTGTTGTTGAAGCCATTGATAAAGGCAAGAAGATAGCTCTTTTAGTTATTGAAACTAAACGTAAGGTTCCTTTCATTGACCGTAAGTTTGACCCATATAGTATTGATGTCATTAGACAGGCCTCTGGCTATGCTGTTGAACTGGGTGCTCCATATTTTGCAACATGTAATGGTGAAGTCTTAGTATTGTTTGACACTTTTACTGCTGGTGTTCCATTACCTCAAAGGAGATTGAAACATTATAAGGTGTCTTTCGATGAGGAATTTGCCAAGACCCTTCTAGAAGAGGTTTGTCGTTTCAGAATTGGTGTAGGTAAATGGCTTGAGCTTGATGATGTATTCTTGCAAAGGCTTAGAACATTTCATAACTTCATAACACCATACATTTTAGAATCTTTAAACCAACAACTACGAGAAAACTTGAAGTTTAAGGATGAATACGTCAGATGGTTGAAGTCCCAGTTTTTTGAGTATTCTCCAGAGATGAATGAGAGGATTGCCGAACAACTAGCCTACATGTTGATGAACAGATTAACATTTTATAAAACGTTGGAAACTCAAATATCGACAATACCGAAACTTACAAAGATTGAAACGGAAGACCCTAAAGAATTCTCACGTATGCTTAGGAGCTATTTTGACAAAGTGTATAAAGAAGTTGATTATGAAGCCATATTTGAACCTCATCCAATCCTTGATAATATACCATTCTCTAAGAAGCTTGCATATGCCTTAAACGAGTTCATAGAAGAGCTTGGAACGTACAACTTGGCAAAAATACGAAGCGATGTGCTGGGGAGAGTGTATGAAGAATTAATTCCAAAGGATGAAAGGCACAGACTTGGACAATACTACACTCCGCCACCAATAGTTGAATTGATAACTGAAATGTGCATTAAATCACCTAACGACAAAGTATTAGACCCTGCATGTGGTAGTGGAGGCTTTCTTGTAAAAGCTTACCATAAACTTAAAGACTTGAAAAGGAAAGAAAACCCATTTGCAGATGAAAACAGGCTTCATGAAGAAATCCTAAACCAGTTGTACGGGATAGACATAAACCCATTCCCAGCAATGCTTTCAAGCATCAATCTAGCTATCAGAAACTTGAGAGTGCCAAGCAGACACATAAACATAGTTGTGAGTGATTTCTTCAAAGTGAAGCCTTCAACGGGGATTATACCACAAGTAGATGTAGTAGTTACTAACCCACCATACACAAGACAGGAGGAAATGGAATATAAAGAGAAGATTAGAGAAGAAACACTCACCTACTTAGACGGTTCAAAAATTCAATTAGATGCTAGAGCTGGAATCTACGCCTACTTCTTCATACATGGTGCTAAGTTCTTAAAAGAACATGGAATGATGGGACAAATAACCTCGGACACATGGCTTGATGTAGGCTACGGAGAAGACCTTAAAAGATTCTTTCTAGACCATTTCAAGATTCATGCAATAATATGGTATGATGTTAGAGCATTTGAGAAAGCACTCGTAGGAACATGCATAACAATACTTGAAAAGGAGGACGAATCAAAAGAAGAAAGAGAAAACAACTTAGTTAAGTTTGTTAGAATAAAGAAGGCTATGCCTACGGAAGAAATTGTTAGAAGAATTGAAACAGCCAAAGAAAATTATGAAGACGAATACATTGGGATAACTGTTAAAAAACAGAAAGAACTTAAACCAGAAGAGAAATGGGGAATATTTCTGAGAGCCCCGTCTGTATTCTTTAAAATATTACAACATCCTATAATGGTTAAACTAGGAGAAATTGCATATATACGAAGAGGCTTTACCACAGGAGCTGATGATTTTTTCTATCTTGATAGAGAAAAAATCAATTTATGGAGCATAGAAGAAGATTATTTAAGACCAGTTATAACAAATCCCGAAGGTATCGGAGTTGAGGTTAACCCTAAAGATATTAATCAATGGGTTCTTATGGTTCATGAAGATAAAAAAGACCTTGAAGCACGACATGCTAATGTACTCAAATACATTGAATATGGAGAGAATATTGAGGTAACAGTAAGAGGTGGAAGAAAAAGTGGCATTGTAATAAAAGGACTGCATAATCTTTCAACACTTAAATCAAGAAAAAGATGGTATGATTTAGGTAAAAGAGAACCTGCACCAATATTGTTTGCAAGAAAAATGTGGGAACGATGCGTGTTTTCTTTGAACAAAGCAAATGCTTATGCTCACCAATGCTTTTATGAAATATCCCCCTATTCTAGAGAAAATATCACGGTTCTAACAGCATTATTGAATTCTTCAATAACGGCACTCTTGTCAGAATTATTAGGACGTTTTTATGGAGGGGGTGTTTTAGAACTCACCGTTTATGAATCTGTTAATCTTCCTGTCATAAATCCAGAAAGATTATCATCAGAAGAAAAGCGTAGAATTGAGGATGCTTTTTCTAAGGTTTGTGAGGCTCAAAATAAAGGTGATGAAAAATTAGAGGAAGAGGCTAGAAAAGAGCTTGATAATGCTGTTTTTGATGTTCTTGGATTATCTGAAGATGAACGTAGGCAAGTGTATGAAGGCTTAGAGTGTCTTAGGAGAATGAGGCTTAGTAGAAAAGAGGTAGAAGTGTTAGTTGAAACTGCTGAAGAGTGGAAACCAGTAAAGAAGCCTAAGAAAGAACGAATTAAGCCGATTGAACCTTCCAAAAGGCTTGATATATGGATAAAACAATAGGATAGAATGGAAAAATAGGGGGCAAATATTTGAGTATTGAATTTGAGGAGCCAAATATAGGTGTTGATAAATCTAAAGTTACTATTACTGCAACTGCATTTGTGAATGCATATCCTACAGTAGTCGAATTAAAAGTATATGGCAATAACAAAAGTGGAAAGTTTATACGTCTAGAAGTCTCACCAGACCCTTTAGGAAAAGAAGTTTACATGTTTTTCAAGAATAAAATCTTTAAAGGATGCAAGCAAGTCAGAAGCCTTACTATAGTATTGCCTAGAATGTTTGCCGATTGGAGCATAAAACCAGAAGAAATCGAGAAAGTAGCAATAAGAGCCCAAAACCTTATTGGAAATAGATGGGGAGAAGCTTTCAAAACAGAAAAAAGAAAATAAGTAAATTAATGAATGGGTATTAATTATGCCCATGGATTATCTTGTATTTGAGCCATGTGATGAAAAACTAGCTGAAATTATCGTAGCAATATTGAGAAAAAGAGGTTACGATGCTGGTTACCAAACCAGTTATCCACAACATGCCATTTACATAAAAGCTGAGAGTCAAGAAGAGGCAGACAAAATTGGCAAAATAATCAAAGATTTCATGGAAAAGTTCCCTAAGAAACAAATAGGTGCATTAGTCACGTATGAATATGATGAATCCATAACGAAGCTTGGTAAACTTATCCCAGAAACTCCAATGAGAAAGCGTGAAAACATGATTCAAAAAATAAAAGAGAAAGTAGAAAAAGAGGAGTGGTAATGGATTTAGTCTCAGCTTTAAAATTGCATAGAGATAATCTTCTGAAATTAATAGCTGATGATGCTCCCTCTAACAAGTTTCTTGAGGAGTTGATGAGGCTAAGGGAAACAGCCCTAAAGTTTGATCTGAAATTTTCTTATAGACTAGATGAAGCATTGTCTAGGGCTCTCTTGGATTATCAACATCCATCTCGATATATACGTAACTTGATGATAACATACGTCTATGGACTGATAAAGGAGGATATAGATAATCTGCTGTATAGCAAGCAAGTAGTATTGCCTAAACCCAAGCCAAGCGATTTTCCAACATACGAGTCCTCATTAAGCGAGAAAGAAGTCATTGACTGTTTCATTCAAAAGAGTGGACTGAGCGGTTTATGGTTTAAAGAAATTCCTGTAGGTCTGAAAAAGGTTGATGAAGTTGCAGATGAGGAGAGAAGGAAAGGTGGATTTGAATGGTTAAGCGATGAAAAGTTCAGAAACCTATTCCTTGGAATCTGCAAACACGTTGACCTTATTTTAGTCGAGTCAGGTATCAACAAAGTGTATGAGAGACTTCCTGAAAAAGACATTTTGTTGCTATGGAAAAATTATCCCCATGACCTATTCGCTGGAAAAAACGTTACACTTATCGAAGCCAAAGCCTCGGCAGACAAACTAGACGAAGCCATCAGCCAAATCTTGGAATATAAAGAGCTATTCCAACAAGATTGGAGGACAGCAAACATAAAGCACATTGGGATAATATGCTCAAGCTGGAACAATAAAGCATTAAACGAATGTAAAAAGCACAACATTAAGGCATGGGAAGTAACATGCAAAGAAGTTCTACCCGTACTATTTTAGGGATGTTGATGTGAGCTATGAGGTTTATAACAACTGAATTAATAAAACAACTCCATCTATGTGCTTACAAGTGAGATACTGGAATTGGAAAGCTTTTCATAATGCACATGGCAACACAAACACAGAAATAAAAATGGAATTAGAATGGGTATACTTTAAGTTTTGCTAGCAGTCTTTACACTTGACATGCAAGATAATCTCACAGACTGTGCTTTGAAATTTAGATGTTTAGTATGTCTTTCCGAAGTTTCTGCATATTAGTGCTATGTCTACCGTGTCAATCTTGTTATCTTCATTTTCGTCTGCTATAGGATTCCACCTTAAATGGCTTGGATATGAACCGAATGCTCTGCATGCTATTGAAATGTCCTTCATGTCAACTTTGCTATCCATGTTCAAGTCTCCAGGCATCCTAACACGAATAACATCATATCCCTCAAACAATGTTCCATCATAGAGTTTACCAGACAACATCAATGTTACATTGCCATATCTTATGCCCTTAGATAGTATGAGCTGGCAGACTGCTGTTCTGTTAAACTTAACCATTAAGTCTGGAATGCCATCATTACCGTAGTCTCCAACGGTTATTGGAGCACTCATATCCACAGGAATTGTGCCGTTCAATAGTATAGATGAAATGTTGACGTCGCTAACATTGTAGCCTTCTGGAAGTTCAATGTAGGCTGTAATCCATTTACCTACGCCACCCAAGTTCATGACGTCAGGCTTAACGTCTACGGTTGCAGTAACAACCGTTGGTGGAGCCAAAACATGTGTGAAAATTCCAAATATCGATAGATGTATTGTTTCTCCAAAAATTATATTATTTTCAGTGTCAATAAATGTCGTAATGTCGACCCACTCTTGTAATGTCTCATCCCACTGCATAAGCCTAAGGCTCATTTCCTCTTCAATCGTCATGTTGGAATCGTCATAAATGATTCGAAGTTTTATTGTTCCAGAATAGTTTGCTGTAGTTTTAATATCATAGTATTTTTCTGCCAATTTGAATCCTCTTGGGGGCTCAGGACCTATATCCGTTATGTTTACAATCGTTAAACCCTCTTTTGTTACGTTTTCAAAGACCAAGCAAACATCAGCTGAGGGAAAAACTGTTATATTCTGTCCCTTAGTGGTAAACAATCCCATTAAAGGATATCTGTCAACATTGTTAACGTCAATTATATATGGTGTATCGCCTATACCATCATTTCCAGTTTCATTCTGATAAGGACCACTATAAAGGTCTACACCAATATAGTCACTCCAGTAGTTTCCTCCAGATGGATAACCATCATCCCAAAAGTTTGAACATCCAGCTACATCAACACAGACTTGTTGAATGTTGTTTATGAAGTTGTTGTGATAAATGTAGTTGTTTGATGCTCCAAGGCATATACCAAATCTATTATTTAATAAGCTATTGCCAATGATACTATTATCCGAGCTCCAAATTCTTAATCCTTCTGTGTTATACGCAATGGTATTCTCGTAAACATTGTTATGTGACTCATAGAAAGCAATGCCCTGAAAATTTGCCGTTAGGTTATTTCTGCAAACATTATTACATAGTGAAAATCTATTAAGATTAATGCCGTCTATGAGATTGTTTGCTACGATATTCTTGTAAAGATTGTTGTATGATGAACCCCAAAAAAGGAAAACACCCTCAGTGTTGTTTTCTATGATGTTTTCAGAAACATTGTTATATGATGATTCGTAAAGATGGATGCCGTACCCATCAAATAAGACGCCATGATAGGTAGGTTTATTATTTGTTATATTATTCCTTAATATTTCATTATAGGATGACTGCAAAAGTTCTACGCCTATTCGGTTATTTGTTATTATGTTATTTAATATTTTTGAGTTGGTTGTTCGAATTACTTGTATACCAATCGTTGTAAGTGACAAGCACAAGTTTTGAACATTTACATTGCTACAGTTAACAAGTATTACCTGTCCAGCTTCCCCGCTAACGGTTAGCTCTGAAACACCCTCAAGATAAACCAGTGGTTTACTATTAACATTGTTGTCAACAATCACGTTATCAAAAACATTGGGGCTAAGTCGTAAGCCATCATTAACGAAAGTATTCTGAGATATATTGTTATGATGTGCATAAGAGTAGAAAAGATTGATGCCATATACGTTTTCTGAAAAATAATTTTCAAATATATCGTTATATTGAAGAGTACCACTAATACCACCGCTGTTGGCATACAACATAACGTCACCGTTATTAATTATGTTATTTCTGTAAACTTTGCTATGTGATGAGCCGTATCCAAAAAGGATGCCAAAGGCGTTGTTTGTTATGTTGTTTTCAAAAATATGGTTATTACTTCCCCATACATCAATGCCTATAGAGTTATTTGATATCCTATTTTTGTATATTTTTGAGTTAGTTGTTGACCATAATTCTATACCTACTGCCGTATTGAGTAATTCAAGGTCTTTTATCGTAACATTATTAGAGTTAATGAGTATTACTTGTCCAGCTTCCCCGCTAACCGTTAGGTCTGAAACTCCCTCAAGATAGATTAGCGGTTTACCATTAACGGAGTTACCAACAACTATATTGTCAAAAGTGTATAAAAACCGCAAACCATCATTGATAAAAACGTTCTGAGAAACATTATTATGGGCGTCCCATAGAATTGACCCTCCTTGGTTTGCCGTTATAGTGTTTTCACTAATATTATTGTGACTTCCACCAATGTCTAAACCCCATCTATTGATAGCTATGTAATTTTTATGCACTATATTATATGAACCCCTTATCAAAACTCCTGCTTCAAAGTTGTTTGTTATGTTGTTTCCAAGCAGCGTAATATATGATGACTGTTCAGCATCGATTCCAATATAGAAACAACTGATTTGTATATTCTTTATTGTCACATTAGTCCTGCCATAAATGTATATACCATTAGATCCTCCTAATCCCAGAAGGGAGTGATTCATCCCATCAATTATTATGTTATCCCTTTCAACAACGATTCCATGACCAGAACTTGTATAAATGCTATCATATAACGTATATGTAATATTATCGTAGCTTATTATTGGGGCGTCTGGTGGGTATATGCTTCCATCAGCCCTTATGTAAACTGTTCCAGTCCATTCAGCTTTTGTTGATTTAATGTTTAATGCTAGTGAAAACATAGCCATCAATAAAAGCATTAATACTATTCCAGAAACTAGTCTCTTCATGTCTTCTCCCTTAACAATATATAGCCTTGCAATTCAACTTAAAATTTTCCATGCAATGCTTATAGAAGAATGTTCTATTGTTATTCATTATTTCTACTATGTTGGAGTGTACGTATATGATTGGATTTATGTGGATGTGTATGTGTATGGGTGTGTGTTCGACCAGATAGTTATTTATTCCATTTTTGTAGCTATTTGTATGGTGTGGGTTTGGGATGGTTGGGTGTGGTGAAGGCAAAAGTGGTGGGGAGAGGGTTTCTATTGAGCCTTATCTGGACAGGTTCCAGCAGATGAAGAGGCGTAGGATGAGGTTTATCATTCAGGAATTGGAGAAGAGAGGTGGGGAAGCTCCACTTAAAGAGTTTATGGGTTCAATTGCCACTGAACATGGAATTTCCTATGAAACTCAGAGGAAGTATCTTGCAGAGTTTGAGGACTATGGCTTGATTGAAATTTCTAGTGGAAAGATTAGGCTGAAAAGCAAAGAAGGTTCTGGAGCTATACCCACAACCTAAAATGCAGTTCAAACTATCTGATGTTTCACGTGAAACAGTCTTCTATAAGTTTTCATCATAAACCTTAATTCAACCATTGTTTAAATTTCTATTGTAAATGGGAGAAGGAGGTGTATAATTTGAATGGGAAAAACTACTTAGTGGCTATAATGTTAACTGCTCTAATGCTTGCTTTGATGTTTATTCCAATGAGTGGAAGCCAAACAGCAGTCCAATACGATCCATGGGCAGACATGAACGATGACGGAAAAATAGACATTAAGGACATAGCCTACAGTTCTAGACTATTTGGAACATTAGGGGACCCAACAAAAAGCGTAGTGATAAGCGGTTATAATCAGAAATTACTAACTTATAAAGTTGAAATTTCAGCAAAAACTCAGGGAAACGTAACCATCGATACTTATGGGTTTAAAAAGGCATCTGTTGTTTTAAACACAAATTCTTCATTGCAAAATCCCTTAATGGCTAGAGTAGGATTCGTAACTGAAAACGGCTATATATACATTGACTCAGAAGTTCTTCCCCCAGTCATTACAACACATTACCCGACATGGAATAAAATATGGATAAATCCGTCGATAGTGACTATTACGAAACCAAATTTGGGATATAGGTTCAATGTTACAGTCTGGGTGGTTACCAATAAAAACAGTTATGCTTGGCAAGTTTGCCTGTATTTTGATAAAAGTTTCCTTAAAGCTTTAAGAGCTGGCTATACTGCAGGAGCAACCAGTGAGTGGGCCACACATAGAACAGGTGGATCTACAAGTCCCATAAATCCTATTATAAACAATATTGATGGGTACGTTTGCCATGGTGAATCTCTTCAAGGTATAAACTCGGTTCCTCCTGTGATTGCAAGCCTTTGCTGGATTGAATTTGAAGTAGTAAGACTTTGCGTCAATAATGATAAAACAGTACTCTCAATCTCCTTTGAAGATCCATTTGCAACATATGTTTTAGACACAGACCTTAATGAGATACCGATTCCAAAATATGACGCTACAGTTCGATGGTGGTTTAACACAGTGCTTACATATGAGGTTATTGCACCAAAGCTGATAATTGAATACTATAACCCAAACGATGTAGATGTTGAATTATCCATAGAAATATACCTCACTACGTAACCATCTATACTTCCAATTCTTTTTCTTTTTAATGACTGTTCTGTTTTATTTCTATGTTCAAGTTTGAATGTTAGCTAAAATCTTCTCCATTAAGAGATTTCAATTTGTCACATCATGACTTAAACATGATAATCTCCAATGTAAAAGCCAAAATTATCTATTTATCAACTCTTATGTGAAACAGTCTTTTTGGAAACTTCTTAAAAGAAGAGAGTCGAAGCACATAGTGTTAAGTTTTAAATACTAAACTGTATACTAGTAGCATTTGCAAAAGAAGGGAGGAAAATGGAAAAAAGCAATAATAACAATAATTCTGCAAATATAAATCAAAATGCGGCTACACGTTCAGAGAATACAGCTGACCGTGCAGGGTCAGCGTCACCTTTAAGAGTGTAAAGTTTTATAATTTTAGGCATCACCTTTAGAAGGGGAGAGACATGTTCAGACTTAAAGTTGCAGACGCTAGACTTTTGAAGGACATGGCCAACGCCATATCAATCCTCGTGGACGAAGCAACCTTCCAGATAACCCCAGAAGCCCTGCGGTTAAGGGCTATGGATCCTTCGAGGGTGGCCATGGTGGACTTTGAGTGGCCAAAGACGGTTTTCGACGAGTACGTATGCACTGAACCATCAAAAATGTGCTTAAATATTAGCGAGATGTTGAAGTTGTTGAAAAGAGCTGGCAAAGAGGAGTATGTGGAGCTGGCTCTGGACGAGAAAACTGGACGGTTACAATTGAGGATAACCGGAAAATACACGCGCACCTTCACCATGCCGCTTCTCGAAGCATCCGAGGAGGAGGTGCCAACACCAAAAATTACGTTCAACGTTAGGGCGAAGGCCACAACAGAAGGGCTTCGCAGAGCATTGGAGGACGCTGAACTGGTAAGCGACCACGTACGCATAGAGGCAGACGGCGAGAAACTGGTTTTTCAGGCGGCAGGCGACCTTATGGGGGCCACTATAGAACTTAAGAAGGGAAGCGACGCACTTCTGGATTTGGAGGCGAAAGAGCCTTCAAAAGCCACCTTCAGCCTAAACTACCTCTCGGAAATAGTTAAGGCAGCCTCCCCCACCTCCGACATCGTAACCCTAGAATTTTCCACAGACATGCCCATTAAACTCGATTTCCAACAGGCTAGGGAAGGAAAACTTGTCTTTTACCTAGCGCCGAGGATAGAGACAGCCTAGTGGAAAAATGGAAGCCGCCGCGGTAAAATTCACGAAAAACGATTTAGCCAAATACCCCTTCTTGAGGGAAGCAGCCGAATACGTAAGAAGCCTAGACTTGAAAATCGAAGACCTCGCCGGCCCTGAGTTCTTCCAAATCCTTGAAAGAGCCAAAGAAAGGGTGGAAGAAGCCATCCTCTATGCCAGCGTCTCAAGGAAGCTGCAAAACGAAGAAGTGGAAATCCTCTCATTCCCAACAGCCATCATGCTCGCCGCCGCCACAGAGAACACCTTCATTAAGAGGCGTTACGCCCTCGCGGAGGCCAAGCAGGCCTACAACGACTTAAAGCTCGAAGCTAGAGAAAAGATACTTTCGGTAGCAAAAAACTTCCAATGGAAAATCAGGCTAGTGGACGCGGATGAAGACGTTGCACCCTACGAGTTCAAACTCCACTTCACAGACTACCTGAGGAACACGGTTAACCTCCGCGACAAAAAATGGAAGCTTGTCAACCGCCCCCTAGCCTACGGAAACGTCTACCTAACAAGAAACGAGGCGGCAAGGCTTCTAAGCGAAGAAGTTAGACGCCATATAGAAAAACGTCTAGAAATAGGTAAACTGCCAAAACTCCCCCAGAAAATCGTTAATATAGTGGAAATGCTAAAAACCCTAACCTTAGAAAGAGTTAGCAAAACCGAAATAGAAGGTATACCAAAAACAGTCAAGCTAGAAGCCTTCCCACCATGCATAGCAGCCCTCTACGAAGCAGCCAAAAGAGGACACCACCTCCCCCACGTGGCAAGATTCACCCTAACAACCTTCCTAGTAAACATTGGAATGCCAACAGAAAACATAATCGACCTATTCCGAAACACATCAGACTTCAATGAACGCCTAACCCGCTACCAAGTGGAACACATAGCAGGCGAAAGAGGCTCGAGAACCCGCTATAAAACACCAAAATGCCAAACTTTACAAACCCACGGAATCTGCATAAACCCAACAGAACTATGCAAAACGATAAAGCACCCCTTAAGCTTCTACATGAAATACTTGAGCAGGAATACCTAAAGTCAGTTTGGACGGTTCGATGAATTAAATGAGACTAAAATTGCCAAAACTTTAGATTTTTCAATGGATAAAGCGTGCTTTGCAAAACAAAATAGTCTAGCTTTAACTTATTGACTCAACAGTTATGAAGACTTGTAAGGAACATCCGTAAACAGTTTTATTTCTAGTTTCAAAATTGAATAACTTAATTTCTAAGAGTAGACTCCCCAATTGAAATTGGATGGTTCCCCCTTTAGATAACAGACTTCCAGAATTTAACGGTATTTTTGCCTTAATCCGAATTTTGGAATTTAGATCATTAGGTTCTGGTGCAATAACGCATACGTATTCTCGAGGCTCACCTGCAAAAGAGATATCTATTTCGCTTAGTCTGCCGGGGTCTAAATATTTCGATTTTGTAACGTTAAAATCTTTTATTTTAACGTTACGATGCTGAAGTTTGGTGTTATTGCTTGAATATGTACGTTTAACACACCAAAATGCACTGTGTATCTGAGGTTTTCTCCTTCCATAATATAGACAGAAGGATTTTCGAGAATCAGATTACTGGCCTCCGCTCTCACGACAAATGCTGTATTTAAACGTCCTTAAGAGATCCCAAGGTCATCAGAATTCGATTTATTCGGGCTACAATGCACAGATTGCGCGCTCCTATGGAAAACGCCAAAGGAAAGCGTCAAAGATGTCGAGCGGCAACCCATCAACCCTGCAAGCCAGCAACAGCTCTACACTTCAACCTTTTAAACTTTCTCACCGAAAGGCCGCGATCCCACGATAAGGCTCCATACGCTTAAGCATAAAATAGACTACGCGAAGCATCTCATGGGCAACAATGCCTTCCCGTGACCCCTCCTACCCGCGTAACGCTCATAGAACTCCCTAAACCTCTCATCCTGGCGGCCTGAGCAGCCTCAACCCAACGAACAAGCTTATTCCCCTGCCTAGTAATCCTGCCGCGCACAGTTTTACCGCCGGACTGATGAACGCTGGGAGCTAAACCAGCCAGGCAACAAGCTTCTCATCGCTGCTGAAGCGGTTAACGTCGCCTATCTCAGCAACAAGAAGCGAAGCAGAAAAATAGTCCAATCCAGGCATAGTCGTTAAAAGCTTAACCCTCTCATCATCCAAGGCGATGGCGGCGATCTCAGCCTCCACCAGGCTTATCTGCACGTCTAAAGCCTCCAACAATGCGAGGAAGCTGCTCAAAACAGCATCGTCAATGAAGCCAAGCCTCAAGCTGCGAAGCCACTCAACACCTTTCTTACTGAACAAAGTAGTGTATGGGCATTTCAAACCATGCTTGTCAAGCAACGCGTGAACCCTATTCTTAACCTCATCTTGACGAGGCTGTGGCGTATAAGCTGACGTCTACCGCGCTGATCCCGTGAAGGAACAAAGCACAGCGGAAGCATGTTAGCCCTTAAAAGCTGAGCAAGAATCCTAGCATTCACCTTATCCGTCTTAACCCTAGCCTCAGCAATAAGCCTAGTCTTAGAAGGGTTGGAAAGAACAACCCTAACGCCATGCCCCTCGAGAAAATCGTAAAGCCCAACCCAAAGGTTAGCCGTAGACTCCACAGCGACCAAGACCTCACCCCTGAAAGCCTCATCGTGAAATCCTCAACGCCTTTCTTAGAGTTTATGAAGCTGAACTCGTCAACTAACTCGCCTTCATCATTCACTATGGCGGCCCTGCAAACCTTTTTATGAACGTCCACTCCAACATACATCATGGTGTTCACCTCCTTCATGGTTGAATGGTGGCTTGCAGGCGGCAAGCTCCTATAGGGCCTCGAGAAGGCCAGTTTGGAAGTCGCTGCGACAAGGCCCAGTCTAGGACAAGGGTCTCAAACGGACCAAGCGCGCGACGGGCCCAAGCCACCACGAACACCCTCAACGCAAATCCAAAAAGCGCTTTCCATCCCGTCTAGGATGTTGCTAAGTTGGTTAAAAATGGTATTAATTCCTCTTTTGAGGGTTTTCGAGCCTATTTCTAAGATGGCTTTAACGTTGATCGTACCTATCTAAGCTGTGCTGAGATCCAAACAGCTAAAAGCTTCCGTTTCACTTGAACAGGCGTTGTCTTTGGAAAAACGTTTAAAGCGTTTCAAAAAAGGCTTTAAAGACTTCAAATTTTGAAAAAGAAACCATAAAAAACGGCACGAAAAATCGAAAGAAAAATTTAAACCATTTTACACCAATTTAGCAACAAGCTAGCGCGCGGATGTAACGTCCTCTCTACGGCTAAAGCCGGAGCTTCCAGCTTTTCCTCCCTGTTAGGCTTCGCCCTCGGGCCCGTTTTGCTGGAAACATGACCACGGGGTTCCAGCGTTTAGAGCAGGCTTTACGCCTGTCTCCTCATCTGCTGGTTCGGGGGCGTCACAGCTCCCCCGTCCCATGCCTCTCGTTAAGGCATGGGCTAAAGCTTGCCACATCAGCCAACACGGGATTTAGGCTTCACAGGTCATTGCAACATGCTTTATGCTTTCCCAACAATTTAAGCTTTGCCCATTCACCCCAGAGTTAAAACTCTAGGTTTTCTGGGCGCCCATTTTATAAATCCGGAAAATTTCAGAGAGTGTTTCGCGGCCGGGATAGACTGGCCTTGTGCTGGTGTTGAAGGCCTTATGATTTATACCATTACGGTCTTACTGTTTCTGAAAAAGAGCATTTTTCTCCTTGAAGCTTAAGGACATTTTATTACTCGATAGGCGCCGTCACCATTTTCTTCATAGATGTTTTGAGAGTAGTTACTATTTATGTAATCGCGATTCATGGTGCTTGGGGCGTTTTTCATGATCATTTTGGTCCACTTTATTCTATTGTATGGATTGTTCTGTACCCCTTGATAATCATTAAAAGTCAGAGTTTGCTAAATAGACTTCAAAGCGGAGAGTGAAGCTCTTTTGAACTCCCTAATCTTTATGCGAGAAATGTTTCATAGATATTATGTTGAGCATTTTGCTTTAACTGCTTCCTTAATCCCGATGATTGAAAGAAGAGAGTTTGGTTTTTTATCATTTGATCGTCAAATGCTTCGTCATAAAAGCTTTGAAAGCTTTGAAGAACTAAAAGTTTTCCTTCAAAGTTTTGTTCCATTCGATGTTTATTATTCATGTGCCTACTATGAGAATCCGACCTTAGAGATGGATCGAAAAAATTGGTTTGGCGCTGACCTGATCTTTGACATAGACGCGGACCACATTTTAACTCAATGTGAAAGAGTCCATGATATATGGACGTGTTGTAGTTGCGGCTTTTCTGGGAGGGGCATAACCCCTGAAAAGTGTCCCCTATGTGAAGGTGAAAAGTTTAATGTTGACACATGGCCTTGTGAAGTGTGTTTAGATTCGGCGAAATTGGAAGCGATAAAACTTTTGGATATTCTGCAAAGCGACTTCGGCCTTTCTAAAAGCGACATTCGTGTCTTTTTCTCTGGACATCGTGGTTACCATATTCATGTGGAATGTGAAGATGTTAAATCTTTGGATTCAATGGCGCGCAAGGAGATCGTTGATTACGTAAGCGGCATTGGAATGGATCTTAAATTTCTTG
>Ga0080004_1127383_pt2 | contig 21078 bp, 17 predicted proteins | sample WasSprMetagenome_FD_69207 | JGI IMG/M metagenome (GOLD analysis project Ga0080004, IMG submission 69207) | Sulfidic aquatic microbial communities from Washburn Spring, Yellowstone National Park, USA - WS (SPADES assembly) (version 2) | ecosystem: Environmental > Aquatic > Thermal springs > Hot...
ACCCAGCCGGTAGTCATCAATCTTACGGACTACGCCTACAAGAATTGGGGTCTCAGGGTTGTCGAGGTCACCACTCTGACTGATGCTCTGTACTACTTTTTCGGCGTCAAAATTCCTGCAAGCTATACGACAGCACCATATCTGAGTAGCGATGCTATAAAGATTATAGATAACGTTAGAAGCCAGCTCACACAGATCGCACAAAGGGAGCTTAACGAGGCATACACAAAAGTCAACGCATCGAGGCTGACAAGCGTCGGCAAGTCCACCCTGAACTCTTACTTGGATAGATATGCAAAAAGCTACTTGTCTCGGGCATCCACCAGAGATGTATCATCCATTTCGCTACTTACATCAAGCATAGCCATCTCTAGATGGATAAAGCTCTTAGTAGACTACTATTCAAATGTACAGCTAGACCAACAAGTGCAGGCCATCTCGGACCAGATAACTGCAACAATTGATGAACTAAGCAACAAGGCACCCAGAAACGTCCTAGAACTCAACATCCTTACGCTCGCAATAGACAAGACAGTCCAGGCACTCAAACTATACAACGAGTCAGCAAGCATGTGGAATACAGACCCATCGACAGCCCTTCAAAATATAGCTTTTTCGTCGGCTCTCATGGATGAAGCAAAAGCCTGGAGCAACGGTGTACAGGCAGGGGTTTTGCCAGACTCTTCACAGGTAGCTGCAACATATATTTCCGTAGCTAGGAGCACGTGGCCATACATATACTCTGTCCTTAGCGAGGCTGGTGGAGACCTAAAACTAATCGTCTCTTCACAGATATACTATATGCTGGCAACCAGCCTCTACTCTTCCAAGAAGCCACTGTTCGCCGCAGTAGCGGCTGCTAGAAGCATTGCACTGGCAGAGGCGGCCATGCTCTACTTCCAGGCACAGGCATCAGGAAAAGATCCCTATACAGAAGTCTCGAGGAAAAACGCCATGGCAGTCGCGTCAACATATCCAGACATGATTGCCTCAATATACTATCTAAACCAGTCTAGCGGCGCCGAGCTACAGGACCGCCTGGCATACTTGAAGCTGAGCTCACAGCTTGGAGAACTCGTCCAAGACCTGCTTAAAACCATTAATCTCAAGGAAACAGTCCAACAGCCAAAGCAAGTAGAATCAACTACACCAAGCCAGCCCAGCCAGACACCTAGCGCTCCAAGCAACCCGCAACCCAGCAAAAACATTGGTGACTGGATCCAAGACATCTTGCTGAAGATAAGCCTGGCGTTCGAAAATCTAGTAAACTGGATAAGAAAGATTCTAGGCCTATAAAATAGAAAAGAAAAAATATTTTATTTTTTCCTAGCCGGTCTGCATGCAAATCTTGACTGTGCTATTAGCTGTCTAAGCTCGCCCATTAGCTCGTGGACCTTCTGCAGGTCCTTGTTATTCATGGCAACCCGTATCTCTTGTACCTTGCTATCAATTTGGGACGCCAAAGTGGCGTTGCATGTGCGGATAACCTTGGCAATATTCTCAGCTTCTCGAAGTGTGGTATCTACTCTTCCAAGCTCCATGAGACCGGCGACGACATGGTTCATCGCGAAGAAGCTTTGGCGTAGCTTCAATAGGGCCTCCACATTTTTTCCTTGTGATATCAGGAACTGGACCTCCTTTATCCTGGTATCGCTCCAATTCTTAAACATCTGGGCAATGTTTTGGGCGAATTTTTCAAGTCTCTCATATATCCGTTGCGTAGCGTTGACAAAATGTTCCAAGTCCTTTTTGTACCTGTCTGGCCCTAAGCTGTGTCGCTAGGTCCCGTATAGATTTCTCTGCCTGTTTTATTTGTTCCCGTGCCTGTGCTAGGAGCTGTAAAGCTTTCGTGGTGTCATTGTTCTTTAGGGATGTCTGTGCTTGGCTGAGTAGGTTCGAGGCGCTGGTAAGGAGGCTTGTAACGTTAGACACATCAGCTCCGAGGCTCTTGAATTTTTCAGCCACCCTTGACAATGCTACGACCTGGTTGGTGAGGGCCCTTATCTCAGCCTCTATGAATCTTTGTTTTCTCTCTTGTGCACGTTCCCTAATCTCTTTTGTAAGCTGGAGAGCTATCGCTCTTAGCTCGGATGATGCTTGCCTAATAAGCTCCCTTGTCTGGTCTAAGTCGCCAGCGGCAAGCGTGTTCTTAGCTTGGTCGAGGATGTTCTTGACATTTGATATTTCTCCCAGTAGTTCTTGTTTCTTTGTTTCATTCGCTACGTGGGAGTTGATGAAGTTCTCCAGCCTAACTGTTTGGTTATATAGGAAGCTAATGTGTCTGCTGAGTTTTTCTTGGTCTGTTGTTCCTGGCAGGGATACTACTATTGTTGATGCGAAGACCTGTGTCACTACTAGTAGGGCTATTACCAGTGCAGCTATTGTTTTGTTCATTGTTTTCACCAGGGTATATTGTAAAACAAGTTGGAAATAAGGATTAAAGTGGTTTTAAGTGGAATTTGAAATTTACCAAAGAACAAAATTATGGTTGAGTTTTATAAAACACAAAAATTAATCTACTCTCATTGTTGCCCCTAATGGTTAAAATGAATTTCAAAATGCTTGAAAAGTGGTTCTACGAGAGAAGCCCACAAATTGTAGCGAGGGAACTCTTGGGAAAAATACTCTACAAAACAGACGCCCAACGCATGGGTATCATTATAGAGACAGAGCCCTATTTCGGCCTAGAAGACCCCGCGTCACGAGCCCGTAGGGGAGGAAACCTCGCAGAAGTAATGAGGGGCCCTGTATGCACGGCTCTTGTCTACGGTATCCATAGACAGTGGCTCCTAAACATTGTTGCACATCCTCCGGGAGAATACGGGGCTGTCCTTGTAAGGTCGATTCTACCAGTGGAAAGACATGGAGAGGAATTTAACGTTTTTAGGCCAATATTTGGGCCAGGAAGGCTTACAAGGTATCTTTCCATCGATAAGTCTCTTCACGGATGTTTTCTCTGCCGTGAAGACTCCCAACTAAAGATACTCGACTACCTAGCAATAGAAGACAAATGTGTCCTTAGAAGTCGTAGAGTAGGTGTCAGAGAAGACCTCCCTGAACCATTGAACTTCAAGGTAAATAATGAATGCCTAGAAGCATTGGCAGAACAAATAAAGTGAACAATAATTTTTTGGATAACACGTTCTCTAATGGGATGTGGCACGAAAAATATTAATTGTAGCCCACAGAGGCTCAAGCACAAAGGCGCCCGAAAACACATTGCCGGCCTTTGAGCAAGCCATAAAAGACGGGGCAGACTTTGTAGAAACAGACGTGTATAGGACACGGGACGGAGCAATCGTATGTATCCATGATCCTTCCCTTAAACGGACAACAAACGGCGAAGGATATGTCTTCGAAAAAACAATCGACTATATCAGGAGCCTAGATGCAGGGTCATGGTTCTCACAAAGTTACAAGGGTGTACAGGTTCCACTCCTAGAAGAATACCTAGACATAATAGCCTCCTCGAATGCAGGCGCCTTCATCGAGATAAAAATGCCTGGAATAGAGGAGGAAGTCCTCGGAAAAGTCCTCCAATGGGGCCTCGAAGACAGGACAGTAATCCTCTCAGGCAACTGGGGCGTACTGCTCAACGTTAAGAGACTGGTTCCGGGCATACCTACCCTAGCAGACCTGCCAAACCCAACCCCCCAGGCCATTCTCTCCGCCGCAAAGGTAGCAGACATAGTCAGCATTCACAGCCTACTATTCGAGGAACAGTTCTCAGAGATAGCCCACAGAAAAGGGCTTCTAGTCAACGTCTGGAACATAAATACTCCCGAGGAAGCCCTCAGCGCCGTAGAAAACGGAGCAGACTTTATCACAGCTGACAACCCAGAATTAATCAGAAAAACTATTGGAAAATAAGTTGTGACTCTTTATTGGCGGGGGACAGCGAAGAGCCTTTTCGCGTCTAAAGTTATTCTTACCTTTTCGCCTGGCTGTAGCCGTATACTTGTAGACGTTCTGAGCCTTGTCTGGTAGTCTCCAAGACCGAGGATGTATTCCATGTGGTCGCCTAGATACGACGAAGCCAAAATCTTTGCCTCGACAACATTTGTTTGTTCTCCACCGCTTGCTAGTTCGACGAGTTCTGGCCTCACTGCTAAGAGTACAGGATTGCCTACGCTGGCTTTCTCGACACGGGTCCTTGCAACAAGCGTTATGTCGCTGTTCTCTATTTGAACTCTCACAATTCCAGCTGAGGGGTTAAGAACTTCTATGATTTTTCCTGGGATGAGGGTTGTGACCCCCATGAACTCAGCTACAAAGGGTGTGGCAGGCGAGCTGTATATCTCTTCTGGTGTTCCAAGCTGTTCTATTCTGCCCTTGTTCATTACTGCAATTCTGTCGCACATTACAAGTGCCTCTGCCTGGTCATGAGTGACATAGATAGACGTTATGCCTAGCTCTTTTTGTAGCCTGCTGAGTTCAAACCTAACTTGTTCCCTAAGTTTCGCATCAAGATTGCTTAAAGGCTCGTCGAATAGCAAAGCCCGCGGCTCAACTACAATGGCTCTAGCAACTGCAACTCTCTGCTGTTGGCCACCGCTGAGCTGGTATGGATACCTATCCAAGAGCTCCTCTATGCGTAGAAGCTCTGTAGCCCACTTAACCTTTCGAGAGATCTCGTCATCTGGAACCTTTTTCAGTCTCAGGCCAAAGGCAATGTTCTCGTATACTGTGAGATGTGGGAACAGAGCCCAGCTCTGAAAAACCATTCCAAGTCCACGTTTTTCTGGCGGCACATAGGTTATGTCTTCACCATCTATCAGCACCTTGCCCCTGTCAGGCATTGTTAAACCAGCAATTATACGTAGTGTCGTTGTTTTTCCGCTTCCGGAGGGACCCAGCAGTCCAAAGAATTCTCTGTCTCTTATCTCTAGGTATGGAATTTCTGCTGCAACCACTTTGCCGCCATAATACCCCTTATATATGTCTACCAATTCTATTTTTACCATTTACCTACCACCTCCTGCAAGAGAAATGGATACACGCAAATATTTTTCAGACAAAATTCCACCAATCAAGCTCGGAAGGAGTATAAACAGGCTCACTGCCGCGGCCCTTGGAGGAGAAATTGCGTAGCCCCTTATAAGCTCGTAAACAACTATTGTGAGCGTCTTTACTGAGGGTGCTCCCAGCAGCTGTGTCATTACGAATTCATTGAGCGAAATCGCCATTGAGAAAATGAATGCAGAAAGCATGCCTCTCCAAGTCAGTGGAAGATAAACCTTCTGTATCACCTGCAACCTCGTCGCGCCGAATACTCTCGCAACCTCCTCTAAGTCCTTTGGAACCTGCATAAAAGATGCTGTTATGCTTCTAAGTGAAAAGGGAATAGCGAAGAACATGTGTGCAGGTATTAGAGCCCACATGTTGCCCCTAAGCCCCAGGAATGTATAGAGGACAAGTATCCCGGTTCCTACGACGATTGCTGGGAATGCCATTGTTAAGTTGACAATAGTCTCTGTTATTATTGCAACTTTGTCTCTTCTTGTTGCAAGATAGTATGCGGGAAGGATGCTTATTAGAATTGTAACTAATGCAGTGAGAGGGGCCAGGATATAGCTGTTTATAAAAGCCGTCTGGACATAGCTGTCGGAAATCATCTTTTGAATCCAGCCAAATCCCAGCTGTGAGGGGAATAAGTCTGTTCCAAAATACCATTTTTCTGCCAAGGCATAAATGATGGCCATGACTGTTGGAAGCAAATAAAAGATCGCCAGGAACCCAAGGACAATGTAGTCCCAAACCTTGACGTTATTCTTCAATTTATCTCACCTGGTACACAATTGCTTTTGTGGTAAACCTGAAGAAGAAGTACCCAGCAAGAATAGATAATATGAGGTAAACAAATCCCGAAGTAAAAGCCATCAAAAAGTTGTTAAACAACGTGACATCGTTGAGGATAACAACGCTTAAGTATTGAGGCCAAGCAGCGCCCAAAACAAGAGGCACAGATACCCCGGTAAGGTTGTCCAAGAATACGATCGAAGCAGATGCAAAGAGAGCATACCTCGATAATGGGAAGTAAATTCTCCTTATAATTGTCCTCGTTGATGCTCCAAGCATCCTAGCCGCTTCAACTATTTCCGGGTTTATTAATTGCAATGGTCCATATGTAAGCAAGAAAGTCAATGTAAAAGTATACCACACCTTGCCAAGAATTATACCTATACCATATGGATCGTTCACCAGATATAGTGGTTCCTTTATAACCCCTAAAGCTTGTAGCACGCCATTAACAAAGAGCGCAACATACCCCCGGGGCCAAAGCAGGGTCCACCACATAAATGCGGCTATAAGGTAAGGCGTATATATAGCGATTAATGGGATAAAGGAGAACTTGCCCCACCATGTCGGCTTCCTAATAGTAAGGTAAAGCGCAAACATGTAGCCTGCCACCACAGCTATTAGAGTCGCAACCGCACTGTTCCAAAACGTGAAGTAGAGCGACTCGAGATATCTGCTTCCACCCGAGAAGAACCGTTTAAATCCGTCAAGAGTAGGTCCACTGCCCTGAATTAAAGGCGAAATACCGAAAGCACCTATAATGACAGTAATTAAGGGTGCCACAAGGTATATGGCTAAGTAAACATAAAGTGGCAAAAGATACCAAATAGATACACGCCGGGCCTCAGACATTAAAACCACCAAGAAAAATAAAAGAAAAAATATTTTTTATTTTTTGGCAACCTCGTCGATCCATTTCTGCATCATGTAGTTCATGTATTCTGCATGCCTAAAGTAGAACGGCCCATAATAGAACCAGGCTGTAAAGTTGCCATACGGGATGTTCACTGGCCACGCCGGGTTCTTCTTAACGTCCGCTGGAACGAGATCCCATGCCTTTGGAACAACCGGGAAGGTTCCCTCGTTCGCCGCTATATAAGCCTGGACATCGTCTTCAAGCAAATAGTTGATGAAGAGAAGTGCAGCAGCCTTGTGAGGTGCATTGAAGGCAACTATTACCCCGTCCCATGGCTCTGGCATTCCAGGTTCAGGTATATACATTCCGACCCACTCAGGCTTCAGCCTGCCTTCGTTGATTTCAGCTAGCACGGTGTCTATCCACTGAGGCTCTAGCCATACTTCTCCTGCTTCAAAGAGCTGTACAGCTGCAACGTTGCCTTGCGGATAGTTTCCTGGCTGATACATGTATTTCTCTATCTCGTTTAGATAGTCCCAGAAGTTCATTCCACTCTTTCCGGGCGAATACATTATGTCGTGTGCTCTTTGCTCGCTGTACCCTGCAAATGCGAATTTATCATAGCCGTACTGGCTGTAAAGCAGAGCCATAAGGAAGGTATGACCGCTTCCTCCCTTGTTAGGGTCACAGTAGGTGAACTTTCCTGGGTGCTTCTTTACCCAGTCAAGCAACTGGTCGAGGCTTTTTGGAACATCTGCGTTGGGCCACTGTCCGAGAATGTCTTTGCGGTATAGCATTACGACTTGCCACCATACTATTGGAATGTATCTTCCGTCAGTGGGATACATGTCTGTCCCGAACATATTGGCAAGCAAGGGGACTTTCTTTGCGTTTGGAATGATTTCTCTGAGGTTAACATCCCAAAGAACGCCGTTTTCCTTAGCCATCTTGAATGGCAAGCTCCAAAGGAAGACCACGTCGTATTGTCCAACTGTTTTTCCAGCCTGCTTGTCAGCGATCAAGGCCTGAACAGTGCTGTACCAGTCACCTAAAACAACCTGACACTCAATACCGTATTTAGCCTGGAAGTTTTGACACACATGATTGAAAACGTCCTGTTCATGTGTGCCTCCAAATATGGCGAATACAACTTTGCCCTCCTTTTTAGCCATTGCCTCTATGTCTGACCAGCTATACGTGTAGACTGTCTTCTCATTTAGACCCGTGGTCTGGGTTGTTGGAGAAGGTGTTGTAGTTGTCGTGGGAGTTGTGGGCTTAGGTGCAAGTAGCAAAGCGATGCCATATCCAATTATCAAGAATATTATGGCAACGGCTATGAGGGTCGCTAATTGTTTATTCTTATTTTCTTGCTTCGCCACAAGAATGTTATGCATATCTCTCCTTATAAATTTTTTGGGATTTATTTTATAAATCAAAAATTATGAATTAAAATGCATTTTAAAGTGATATAAAACATAAATAGTTAACATAAAAATTTTATATCAAAATATGAAGGGAATTTTCCCATGCTAAAATAATTTTAGAAAATGTCCTTTAAATTCTCATATATTTTCAAGTATTTCTGGTATAGTTCTTGATATACAAAAGCTCTCTCCTTTTTTGGATAGAAAATTTTTCTCATTGGAATATTTTCCATAAAGTCACTCCACTTGTAGAGACCAGACATTACCTTTGCAACTATTGTGTCCCCTAACGGCTCAGAAGCCTCGCTGACTAAATATATCTTCTTGTTTAATACGTTTGCCAATATTTGGACAATTTCTGGCGTCTTTGTCATGCCTCCCGTGACTAGAGTAATGTTTGTCTTATATCCAAGTTTCTCTATTTCGTCTACGTTGTGTCGAATAGAGTACGCAACTGCCTCGACAGATGCTCTTATAGTGTCTTCCCTTGTTGTAGTGTTGGAGATCCCAAAGAAGATAGACCTGGCTCTTGGATCCATTATAGGGGTTCTTTCCCCCACTAAGTAAGGTAAAGCCACGAGTCCCCCAGCTCCAGGCTTGGTTCTCCTCAGCACTGATCCCAAGATGTGATGTTTTCCTGTTAGATTCAACAAGTCTAGCACGAAGTCAACAAAGCTACCCGCGGAGGAAGTGGCGCCACAAACATAGTAAAGGTCTGGGACAGGGCTAAGGTCTATAAGGAGCTTAGAGCTTGGAATCGGTTTCTTCGTTGAATAGAATATTATACCCGTGGTTCCTAATATGATTGCCAAGATGTTTTCCCTCATGAGTCCCAGCGAAACTGCACCAGCAATGGAATCCACAGTTCCAGCATTCAACGTAATGTTGTTTCCGTTGTGTATTTTTCCAACGGCGTCAACTGTGCTGGCTAGCCATGGAAGTTTATTTTCATCTAGACCCACGATGTCCAGAATCTCTCCTGAAAGTTTTTTTGTCCGATAGTCAAGGAACCCCTCTTCTAGCATAACTGTTGAGTCTACTACTGTCTCCCCTGTGAGTCTATAGACAAGATACGAAGTTAAATCGAGAAGCTTCCACGCGTTTTCGAGCACTTTTGGTTTGTTTCTCTTGAGCCAAAGAATTTTTGGAAGCCATTGTTGCTGGTTTACAGGGTTGCCATTGACTCTCAATATAAGATCTCCATATTCCCTCTTAAGGTCTTCTTGTTCTCTCCAAGTCCTCGCATCATTGTATAGGAGACCGTTCATCAGGGGGCTGCCATTTCTGTCCACTGGTATAAGAACGGGAGCCATAGCTGATAGGCCAAGGTATACATCGTAGCCTGAAAGACCCTTAAAGAGATCGTTAAACAGTCTTGAAAAAGAGGAAAAATACGCTTCAGGATCCACCTCTGCGTAGCCTGGCTCAGGCGTGATTGGCTTCTCGGCCTTTACACTGTGCCTCCTGACGACTTGGCCAGTCTCGTCTACAATTATTCCCTTGATCACGGTTGTGCCAGCATCTATGCCGGCGAAAAGCGTCCTTGACATATTTACCTCGTCAAGATTATTTTTACAGAGTTCTCTTTGTCGTCCCAGGTTGCGACAGCCTTTTCAAATTCGTCTATATTAAACCTGTGAGAAATTATCTTTGAAAGCTCCCTTTGATACATTGAGACGAATTTCAGTGCCTTCGCATATTCCACGTATAGGTAGCTAGAGCTCCCAACAAGTGAAACCTCGTCGTAGTGTACAATGTTGGGGTCTAAAGAAAAGCTTACAGAATGTGCCGGTACACCGGCAAAAATAACTACGCGTCCACCCTTCTTTACTAGTCTGAGGGACTCTTCCAGTGTTGTCTTATTAACAACTGTCAAAAACACTTTGTCGAAGCCGTCCGGGTTTTCTCTTAGTATATCCTCAATATTAGGATAGTTATTCCTATTGTAAAGCTTCTCTGCACCCAGCTCTTCTGCCAGCTTAAGCTTCTTGTCTACGAGACCCAAAACAGCTATGCTATTTGCTCCATAAATCTTGGCTAGAAGGACGTGTAGGAGACCCATGGGTCCCTCGCCCACTATGGCTACAGAGTCTCCGGGAGAAACTTTTCCAGCGTTCATCGAGTGCACAACACAGGCAACCGGCTCAGTCATGCTGGCAACCTCTAGGCTCAGCCCATCGGGAACCTTGAATATAGCCTTTGGAACGCCCTCTCGGGGCACAAGCAAGTAGTCTGCATGTCCTCCGTCAATATTATAGCCAAAAGTCAGTGGTCTCTCGCATAGGTTTTCTCGCCCAGCCCTACAATACTTGCACGTGCCACAGTAAATGTCAGCGGCTACGTTGACTCTCTCCCCGACCTCTATCCCTTTTACGCCCTCTCCCACTTCTTCAACTATTCCAGCCATTTCGTGGCCCAAGACGACGGGGTACCTTACAAGGCGACCACCATGCCTAATAATCTTGATGTCTGAGGGGCAGAGACCAGAATACTCGATTTTGACGAGTACTTCGCCGAATCCTGGCTCAGGCCTTTCTCTCTTCTCAACTCTAAAATTATTTATGCCGTAAACCACGACAGACCTGTTAACGCTCATAGTAGCTCACTCATGGCTTCATCTACAGAGGCCCCCTCTCTAACTATCCTCCTCATGGCCCTTATCATCTTTGAGGGGCTCTCCTGTTGCCACACATTTCTCCCAATACAGGTACCAACAGCACCCGCATCCATAACTGCCTTGACAAACTCGAGAACCTTCCTGGGAGAATCCATCTTTGGCCCTCCAGCCGCGATGACCGGAACGATTGAATATCTCACGAGGTCCCGGTACAAGCTGAAATCACTTGGGAAGCCAGACTTAACGATTGCAGCACCTTCTTCTCCAAGAGTCCTGACCCCTATCCTCAAATACTCGAAGGCATCCGATTGAATATCTCACGAGGTCCCGGTACAAGCTGAAATCACTTGGGAAGCCAGACTTAACGATTGCAGCACCTTCTTCTCCAAGAGTCCTGACCCCTATCCTCAAATACTCGAAGGCATCTACCTTTGCATTTTCCCAAACAAGAACTTCGCCTATAACTGGCAGACCATAGTACTCGGCCTCCTCAACCAGCCTGCTGAAGACCTCGTACATATCGTTTTCCTTGGGATGAGCCACATACACTGTATACGCTATCGCGTCTGCGTCGTACCTAACCGCCTCTTCCACCGAAGACGTCAGTCTCTGGTCCCCCATGTCTCCAGACGTAAACGTGGCCCCACTAATCCTGTAGACAATGGCTAGCCTGCCAGCCACTAGGTCATAGGTTTTAGCCAGTGAACCTCGACGCAGAAGAACGCCGTCTGCGCCACCTTTAATAATTTCCTCCACCACATGTCTAGGATCTTCTAATTCCTTAAAATAGCCCTCAATGGGATGGTCGATTGGAACAATAATGGTTTTCCCATCTCTTAGAATTTTTTTAAGCCTAATTTCTTTTCCAATCGTCATTCCTATATCATTAGCATAAAATTGAGGGCTTTATATAAGCTTATCCCATAGCAGAGGAAAACTCGGTTCTTCCAAAATTCTTGTTAAGTACATCAAAATCCTTTGACATTAAATTTATATGGGAAACCTTCTTTTTTCCTTATTATCCAAAAGATTTGGGGGATAGCCGTGTCCGAGCACCGAGTCAGAATGCCTCCCCAGGAATTTGCAAAGGAAGCCATCAAGATCGTTGAGGCGGCCCAAGGCAAAAACATATATCTACGAATAATGGGTGCTCTAGGCGTCTACATCGGCATAATGAATAATGAAAAATGTCTCGACTTATACAAAACCATTGGAAGATTTAGCGAAAATGAGTTTGGCTTCACGGATCTAGACCTTGTAGCTTATGGGAAGCAAAGAAACACAATTGAAAAATTTTTTAAAGAGCTGTCTTTTAAACCTGACGACTACGTTAATGCAATGTTCAGTGATAGGAGACTAATATTTTACCATCCAAACCAACTATACAGTGTAGACATCTTCTTTAGTCCATTAGAATTTAGCCACATTATTGACCTAGGTAAAGATCCAGAAAAAGGAAGACTCAAATTATCCTTTCCAACACTGCCTCTCTCAGACATGGTTTTACTTAAGCTTCAAATTCACGATATAAATAGGAAGGATCTTGCAGACTTAGCAGTTATATTTTCATGCTATCCTATATCTGAACAGGAAGAACATGGAAAAATTAATGTCAACAGGATTGTAGAAGTCTTATCGGATGACTGGGGCTTCTGGTACGATGCAACTAACAACCTTAAACTATTAAAGAACTTTCTAGGAGAATTCCTAGAAAAAGGGCACGCACAAAACTATCACGAGAAGATCAAAGAAACCATAAAAACTATTGAAGAGCTAGAGCACAAAATAGAATCTTCCCAAAAAACAAAAAACTGGCTAAAGAGAGCAAAAATAGGAACCAGCAAACGATGGTACAACGTTGTTGAAGAAATCTAGATGTTTTAAAGAACAAACAAATAAAAAATAATTTTAGTTCTCTCAAGACTTTAGAAACATGTATCCTTTGACTTTGTTTTTATCAAGGTTTATAAGAGCAGCCATTAAGACTCCCTCATTGTAGGCACTCCCAGGGTTGAGGATCAATGTCTGCCCTATCTTTTCTGCGCCTCTTGATTCATGAATGTGTCCATGCAATCCTAACAATGGCTGATACTTTTCAATGATTTCACGTACAGATTTACATCCAACATGCTCCATAGCTAGTCCCCCGCCTGAAACAACCGGTTTCAAATCTTTGTCAAGTTTTGGTGCAAGGTCTATAGATGTCCCATAAGGTGGACAATGAGTATTTAAAAGAAGCCTAGAAAAGTCACGGACCTGTGCCATTAATTTCTCTAATTTTTCTTTAAGCTCCTCTTCGGGTATGTCTCTCACACACTTCCAGGGAGTAATATTTGCGTTGCTGTTTCCAAGGAGCTGGTATTCGCCATTTAGAATATCTACTACACGATCGGAATGATTCACAATAATCTGCGACCCATTTAATGTTTTGTCTATTTCAAGAGGATCATCGTTGCCTGGCATCATATAGAATTCTATTTTTTGGTCTTTGAGTTTAGATTCTGCGTATTCTATCCAGCTCCCAAGTCTTTCGATAGATAACTGGAGAAGAAGTTTGTTGAAGGTGTCCTCGTTGTCGAGCGTTTTTACATCTTCTTCTCTATCAAAGACGTAGGGATAAAATCCTACACTGCTCGCCTTCTTAATGAGTTCATTGAGTTCTTCCTGTGTGGATGCCTTATATGTCGCTCCATATAGGTTCATGTAGTATTCCTGTCCTTTCTTAACGATTGGGACTATCCCTTTTCCAGTTATGTCGCCACCGACAATTATAGCATCTGCTTTGTAAACTATCGCGGCGTTGACTAGTTTGCGAAACATGGTATCTGAACCGTGCAGGTCGCTAGCATAGAGGATTCTAGGCATTTTTCTTATCCTCTTTTGGTTATTCGACTGGCACCTCTTTATACAGCAGATTAATATCTATTCCCTCTTTGGCGAGTCTATAGTGCCTCACTATTATGTAGAAGGGTATTGGTAGGAGAAATATAGCCATGTTGAATAGGAAGGAGACTAGTTGTAAACCTCCCAGTGCTGGGGCTGTAATTGCAGAATATGCTACCCAGGCGTGTAACACAGTGGCCAGGAGTCCAATAATTGTGATCATGTATATGTTTCCAATTTTCTTTTTGGCGGTTCCAGGCATTAATTCGAGAAGCTCCTTTTTCCTATAGGGGAGAAGGGCGGATCCCAGGGCTACAATTATCAAGGCTAGTTGCATAAAGAAGAAGGTATTTACTATCATTACTTGGTAGGAAGCTAGTCCTACCAGATACATCAAAGGTATAGTTATTATCGAGAGAGCTACGACACTGTATATTGGTGATCCCCACTTTACTTCTCTTAGTTTTTGAGGTAATAAGCCGTCAACCGCCCATGCAAAAACGTTCCTAGACACAATTAGGAGGTTAGGTGGTGTAAGGTAGATGCCACTGGCAAGCCATCCAAAAGCTATTAAAGCAATTAAGACAACGTTATCAGTCATAAAGAATGCGTAGTTCTGAGGGTAGGGTGCAAAGGGCAACGGATACTTGTCTGGATTCCATTGATATAGCCACGAGAGGGCCGATACGCCCTGATAGCCTAGAACCATGTAGACTGAGTGTCCGAGAACTACATACCATGCTCCCATGGCGAAAAGGCCGCCTATAATTCCTATCCATGCATTCCTTTTTACTTCCTTAATTTCTCCAGCTATATATGATGGGAATGCTGCCCAGCTATAGTTCTGGAAAGGAAAGATCAATGCCATGAAAGTGGGTAAAAGCGCGACGGCAGTTCCAGTAAAGCCTAGGGCTACCGCCCTGTTCACCAGTTCTTCTACACTCATCCCTGTATACTGCATGAACCTGCTCATTACGACAGATGTGGGCGTTAAGAGGGCTAGAACTATGAATACTGCTGAACCCACAAGTGACAACACGAAGAAGATTCTGAGGAATAGAGCAAAGAACCTCATACCTCTCAGTATAAGAACGGCGTATATTACAAGGAAGATTATACCTATAATCATGGAGCCTTCAAACGAGGAAACCCATCCTGCTAGGTCAGTGTAACCTAGGGCTGTAAAGAAGGAAGCCAGGAAAAATGGACCTGTTGTCTGAAGATTCATAGCATACCAGTTGAGCATAACAAACGTCAGGAAGAAATTTACCATGAAGCCTATAATGGGATGATATGCCCTGCTAAGCCATACATAGTCTCCACCAGACCTAGGCATAGCTATGGTCCAGAGAACATAAATGAGTGCTATTGGTAAGATAGCGAAGATGCCAAGGAAATAGGATAGCGACAAAAGTGCTCCTGGAAACATTGCGGCTCCCCATGTCCACGCCCATAGAACTCCTTGCGGAGGACTGCACATTGATACGTTTAAATTTAAGGTGTCTAATGCTCCAAGGGATCTTACAAGCCCAGAAGCTCTTCTATATTTAATCTCTGTTGTCATATTGTTTTGCACCTTTTCTGACGCTTACATTTCTATGAAACTTTTTAATAAACTTAACTGTTATAAGTTAAATATATACCGAAAAATATAAGAAACTTAAAAATTGACTTCACTTCATTAGATTATTTCCACAATTTCTCTAACAAAGAGCGTTTTTGATAGAACGGTGAGCTTGTTCAAGCCTCGATGTATTACGACTTTTCCACAGTCAACTATCCTTAGGATCTTCTCCTCAAACAGCTTTGTATCCACAGAGGGGTCAAAGATAAGCTCGTCCACGCCTATAATGAAGAGGGGGCCCTCTGCATTCTCGAGGTCTTCTCTTGAAAGCTCGAGCCGTCCTACGTGTCTGATAAATACGGGTCTCCTAGACTTTTCCAGTGCTACGAGGCGGCTGAGTATTCCGGGCGTATCCTTTTTAAGTCCTATCAGCTGGGGACCGGCGTCTGCGAGGGCAATAAATGTTTTTAATGCCTGTGAGACAAGGTAGCCGACACTCACACCCATGTTTTTTGCAAGGCTGGAGATTTCCTCGTATGCATCGCTATCGACACCCCTAATCAGCACGTTCCTCTGCCTCTGGCTAGACATTCGACCCACCCATGATTCTCGAAATCTTGTCCCTTAGGGCATAAAGCCTGGCAAGCTTCTCCTCGTCGATGCTACTAGTCTGTTGTCCTTTTCTACCGATAAAGAAGGCTACACCCAGAACGACAGCTATGAGTGCTACAGGCCAAAGTGAAGCTATTCTTCTCTGAGGTGTTTCTAGTGTAACATTTGAAACGTCTGGCTCGCTTCTCTTGATCTTTATAGAGGGCAAGGCAAAGTAATATGCTTCACCCATAAAATCTGTCCTGACGGAGACGCCCGGGGTCTCGCTCACTACTATTTGTTTATAGAACGTCTCATTGAAGCTTTTGAACCCCTCGGGAAAATACTCTGCAGTCTCAATCTTGCTCATCTTTGCAATCATAGAGTCCAAGAGATCTGCCGCCCTAGCTAGGCCGTCTGCAAGCTGGTTAAGGTTGTAGGAGGCCTCGCGGAGCATGTTAGCCATCAATATCAGCTTGTTGGCGGCTGTTGCCATGTTTTCAGCCGCAGCTGTGGACTGGTCTAAAAGCCTGTCTAGGTCTCGGATTGTAGACCCATATTTTTCGAGTAACGTCTCGACTTCGCCAATGCGTAAAAGTGAAGAGTCTATCATTTGTTTTATCTCTGCAAGGGTAACATTGCTATTAGTCAAGTTGAGTGTTTGAAGTATCACTTGTAGTTGTTCTTGGGTAACGGTAACGTTTTTAGAAGCTTTTTCCAAGACAGCCCTGGTTCTGTTTATTAATGTAGATACGTTTCCAAGTTGCCCAGCAACATTGTTTCTCATCTCTTGTGTCATTTGGGCCATAACCTTGAGCTGAGAAGAAGCCGTAAGCATAATGCTGGCCGCTGATTCGGCTTGGGAACCAGCATCGCCTAGAAGCCTTGCCTGTTCCCTAAAGCTCTTACTAAGATTGTAGAGAAGGTCCCGAAGCTGTGTAGCGTTTTCCTGGAATGCCGACAAGTTTCCGAGACTGCTTCCTAGAAACTTCTTTGTGTACTCCTTATACTTCGAGATAAGCATCGACTGGACCCTAGGATCAAGAGTAATAGTGATTATTGGCGAAGGCACGAAAACCTCTCCCCATGGATTCTCGCCTCTAACCTCGAACACAACGCTTAGATGATAGGAGCCGTTCATTACAGAGCTCCACTGGAAGCTAACCTCGCTGCCCGACTCTCTCATGCTTTGGGGAGAATCTGAAAAAGCTACGGGATAAAGATACGTGGGGTCTACACTCCAGCTGACTGAGACTGGCAACTGGAGATTACTGAACATGGGGTCTAGAGGCAATATTGTCAACGAATAGTTGATTGACCTTGCCTTGAGAGCTACACCAACGCAATAGCCACCGGAGCAGTTTAGTGTAACCTCTTTGCCGTCTGCCAAGATGTTTATGGAGATGTTAAATAGGTTCCTGACGGGGACACTATATTTCAAGGTATAGCCCTTGGTTACGTTTAGGTTTCTGAAGGACGTGGCCCTAAAGCCATCTACAAGCCGAGAACCATAAATGTCAACAGTTGACGAGGCGTCTCCCTCGGAGCCATAGGCAACATAGTCCGTAAAATTCAGCACAGTATCGCTGTCGAAAACCAATGTGACAGTAGCTGTAGTATTGTACGTGCATCCAGGCAACACGTCCATTTCCCTAACAACCATCTTTTTGACTCCTACCACGGGCTGTCCAAAAACTTGCACGAGTATGAGTAGCGTAATGAGATACGATACCAGCAGTTGCCTCTTCATATCGCTCTTGTGTTTTTATTGTATATCATATATTTAAGTCTATCTCTTTTATTGGCTTAAAAATTCGTTCATTGTCGAAAAATCAAAAGCAATACAAAAAGAATAGCTATTTCTCGATAAATTTCTCAAGCCTCGCTATCCTTGCTTCTAGGGACTTCAGCTCTGCGTCTAGGATTTCTGGCCTTATCTTCCCCTCCCTGGCAGCAGACTCAAGCGCGTCGAGCTTGATTTTTAGGAGCTCCAGCTGTAGCTTTTCAAGTTCTCCTTTCCTTGTCGAAGCTTTGACTTCTTTTACTTTATCTGCCAATGTTGCTGTCGGTGGTTGTTCAAAGATTTGTCCACCCCTAATATAGAATGTTCTCGAGGCCAGCTCAGCTATCTCTGGGTTGTGTGTAACTATAACTATTGTTTGTCCGAAGGCCTCGTTAAGCCACTTGACGAGGGAGAGCACCCTAGATGCAGAGTCTACGTCAAGGCTGCCTGTAGGCTCGTCCATTAGAATGATGTCTGGGCTTGGTGCAAGTGCCCTTGCGATTGCTACCCTTTGCTGTTGGCCGCCGCTCAGCTGTCTTGGGAACTTTTCCTCGTGTCCCTTTAGGCCGACGATTTCAAGCATCTTTTGGGCTATTTCTCTAGCCTGTTTCCACGAATATATGCCCGTAAAGATTAGGGGCATCATTACGTTTTCTAGGGCTGTCAAGTTTCTAATCAGGTTGAATGACTGGAACACGAAGCCGATCTTTCTAGCCCTTATCTTTGTTAGCTCGTCCTCGCTTAGATTAGTTATGTCTACTCCGCCAACAATCACGTTTCCACGGGAAGGATTCTCGAGGCCCCCGGCTATTGATAGAAGTGTGCTTTTACCGCTTCCAGAGGGACCCATAATGATTGCTAGTTCTCCCTGGCGGACAGTGAGATTAATGCCTTTGAGTACTGGTATCTCCTCTGTCGCGGTCTTGTAGATTTTCCATACGTCCCTCAAGACAAGTGCGTCTTCACTCACTCTTCAGCACCTCTACTGGTCTAATAGAAGTGGCCCTCCACACGGGATAAATCGAGGACAGAACACTGAGTATGGAAGCCAGGGCAAAGCTCAGCAACAAGCTCTGGGGCTCAAGTATTAGTGGAGGATTTAGGAACCCATACGAGGCAACTATTTCTATTCCCACTTGTGCCCCCATGATGCCGAAAACTATTCCCAGCAAGCCTCCTGCAACCCCGTAGACAAGAGCCTCGAGCATAAAGATGAGTGCTATATCTCTCCTCGAAGAGCCGCCAGCACGCATAATAGCTATTTCCCTTTGATGCTCCCTGACAGTCGAAGTAATAGTGCTCGTAGTTCCAAAGACAGCCACAGCCAGACCCACCATTGTGGTGGAGAGGAGAAGCCCCTCGATCAATGACATCACCTTGAAAACTATGCCTATCACTTCTTCCCGAAGCATGACCCTCGACCCTGGGAATACGACTGATATGAGGCTCTTAACCTCGTTTGGGTCCACCCCGTCCTCAACCTTTACTACAGCCATGCTCACATAGCCCGGCCTACCTAGTAGGTTTTGAGCTTCACGGAGAGGCAGGATAAGGTAGCCACCCGCGGCTCCAATCTCCTCGATCTTCATTGTGACCTCTGCTATGCCAATTATCTCGTATTGCCTGAAGGATGTTCCATAGGGAGGCTTGACAGTGACCTTGTCCCCAACCTTAAGGCCCAGCTTCTTCGCTAGACCAATATCTGCGATGGCATAGGGCCCGCTGAGACTGGTAAATGCCTGGCCGCTCTCAAACTTCGAGACAACGTTTCCTATGTCCTCTGGGCGCACACCCAGCAAGAAGACTGCGTTACGCCCAACGTAGCCAGTTACCAGAATAGCTGGGGTAACATCCTTTACTCCTGGGAGACGCTTAATATCCGCCAACACGTCTTCAGAAACATCGTATAGCCCCTGCCCATAGACAACAACCTCGCCAGGCAAGACCTGCTGGACAATGTTCATTGCCGCCGTCCTGCTGCCGATACTGAGGATCCTCAGGCTGACAAAGGTAGCCACGCCGCTCGCTATTGCTAGTATGGTCAAAACAGCTATCAGCTTCTTGAACAATATGTCCCTCTCGACAAACTTCAACGCGAGCCGCCATATACCCATATTGGTCACTTTTCATTAATTGAAGCAGTTAAAAACATTTTAGAACATTTTTGTCTGTCTTGCTTGCTCTAGCTATCACGTGTTTTAATCCACGAGATCTGGATAGTATTCTCTCAGTACTCTTTTCATGTCAACGCGTGATGTTGTTGTTAGGACTGCGCTTAGCGATATTTTGCAGAATTCTTCTCGCTCGTTCATGTAGAGGTTTTTGGCGGCTAGGAACTTTTCCTTGAATTCTTTGTAGTCTCTTTCGTCTATCTCTTGTACTCTCGGGTCCTTGCCGAAGTCTATCAGCTCTCTTATGTCTTCTCCGAAGAGCCATGAGTTCACGCCGTCCTCGAGAAGCTCTACCACTGCGCCGTCCCGTGAAGCAATGGACGGGACGCCGTTTATCGCGGCTTTCATGAAGCTTGTGCCTGAGGCTTCCCATCCCTGGAAAGGTGTAAAGGCGAGGACGTCGCTCCCGGAGAGTATTGTTTTAGCGGTTTCTATTCCATAGTCGTGGAAGTAGACTACGTTGGGCTTCTTTTTCTCGAGCTCCTTGAATTTCTTCATGTACTGTATGCCTTCCTTGTCTTCTGGGTGTGACTTGCCACCAAGGACGAATACGACGTCTCTGTCTTCTAGCTCTTCTATGAGCCTTATTGTGAAGTATGGTCTCTTGTACTTCGTGACTCTCCTCGCCCAGGCAAAGATAAATGTGTCTTCCGTGATGTTCATCGGCTTCCTTGAGCTAATAAGCTTTACAAGTTGGCTTCTTGCCTCCTTCCTTGCTGTCTTGAGGGAGGAGAGGTCAAGCTCGCCACGGTAGAGTAGCTCTCTCAGCTTGGGGTTCATCCACCTCTCGATGTCTACTCCGTTTGTTATGAACCGTGCCTTGTAGAGGAGGTGTGGAATAACCCTGCGCATGATGTCGAAGTGCTTGGAGGAGACCATTATCACCTCGTTGGCCATCGCGGCACCTATGCTTGTCAGGACGACTGGGTTGTCGATAAAGTGGTATCCAAGCTCCTTTGCGAAGAAGCTCCTCGGGAAGCTTGGATGCCCCCAGGGGCCAGGCGTGTGGATTATGAGTCTGTACCTGCCAGGTATCTTGAGGACTATGGGTATTATTGCCGTGTATGCTTCCTGGAGGTCGATGTAGGCGATATTCTCGAGCCCTATGACTTCTTTTATGAAGGCAACGGCTCCCTTCGCGAGCAAAAGATACTTGTAGAACCTCTCTTCCTCGCTCTTCTCAATAAAAACCCTTTCTGTAAGGGGCTTGGCCCATTCGGGTGAATCAGGCTCCAGAAAGATTGCTTTAGCCGTCTTGTACCTGTACTCCCAGGCCTTGACTTTTACCTTCTCGCCTCTCAATGTTATTTCGAGTTCACCTGATAGGCTTAGAGACTTTAGGAATTCTTCTGGCTGCCTCTGTGGAGAGGGGATAGATCGGAAGAGCCAC
>Ga0080004_1057510_pt1 | contig 21051 bp, 32 predicted proteins | sample WasSprMetagenome_FD_69207 | JGI IMG/M metagenome (GOLD analysis project Ga0080004, IMG submission 69207) | Sulfidic aquatic microbial communities from Washburn Spring, Yellowstone National Park, USA - WS (SPADES assembly) (version 2) | ecosystem: Environmental > Aquatic > Thermal springs > Hot...
CGTAGGCATGGTTCCTGTTGAGGCTGTTGAAAGGCTTCAGGAGGCTGTGAAACATGCCAAATAGAGCATATACGAAAAGCGAGATCAATAAACTGATTGATGCATTGGTTCATCCATGGTATGAGACGTATCCTTGGATGCGGTTTGTAGACGGGTTGCTCCACGCATTAAACGAGCAGTCTCCTGAAAGCGTTGAAAAGTTTATACGTTACAATCTCCCAGAGCTGCTGGAGGAGGCTGCGAAGTGGCTCAGGAGAAGGTAGCCGGCTTGATCGCAAGCCTCGGAGCCGTCGCCGTAGGAGGCGCCTGTTTAATCGACGACTATAGAGACTTCGGGAAGGACGGGTTTGAGAGGGATCCCCCTATGCCGCACCACTACATGCTGGGTGTGGTTCTGCTCGGATTAGGCGTGGCCGGCGTAGGCGTCTCAACCCTAAGCCTGCTCGCCGACCTTCTAGCTGGAAACAGCCAGCCGCGTCTCCAGCGATAGTTTAAATATTTTCAAATTGTATAATTCTCCCTAGAGGTGATAGGGGATCCCGGCTAAAGGGTATATTTGGGAGTTCATGCTGGACTGCAAGCAACCGGACGGCAGTTGGAAGACGTATGAGAGGGCTTGGGATAGGGAGAGGTACACCGTGACGGCTGAAGCCGTAGTGGGCAGCGGAGCGCTCAGGTTTAGATACGCTTTTCTCCAAGTGTTGAACGACGGCGACATAGCCGGCACAGTCTTCGGAAAAGTGACCGACGATACAGGCAAGACTATATGGAGTAAAAGCGGCTACCTAGAGCCTGGGCTACTGCTCGTCAACGAGGAGGAGGTGGTTTTCGACATGCCAAACCGAGACTACACACTCACGTTTAAAGCTGGGCATGACACCACGACTGATGAAACGCTGACGCTGACGATCAAGCCGAAGGCGGCGCCCAAGGTCACGTTAGGCTTGACGCTGACGCTCCTCGGAGCCCTTACACCTATAATCTTCAGCCTATTCATGGTCGCTTTCAGCGAGCTTAAGAAACGCTATTATATTTGAATCGGATATTTGAAATTAGAGGTGTTTGGGAATTGCCGTATGAGGGTCCTAAGACGGCTACGAGGAGCATAACAGTCGTCAAGCCCGTGTTAACCTTGGACCCGCTTCCGGCTTACGTGAAGGTCGGCGACGTAGTCCACTTCAAAGGACAGCTTACCATAAATGACGTAGGCGTGTCAGGCGCACCCATAGAGATCTATAGAGCCGGCGTGAAGCTGACTTCGGGCACGACAGGTGCGGGAGGATACTACGACATATCCTGGACCGTGCCGTTCACACATGACACGGCTAGGCTCCCATGCCTAACCCACAGCTTCGCAGCCTACCACCCGCCCACGGACACTTGGAGCAGTGGACGCAGCATGAAGATAGCATACCCGACGCGTATAAGAGACTTCACAGCCCCATCGGTTGTAGGCGTGAGTGCGCCTTTCACGGCTTCAGGATACTTGGAGTTTCAGGACGTCGACGGCGTTTGGAAGGGTCTCGCCAATAGAACCGTAAACATATACTACAACACCACTCTAATCGGACCTGCGTCAACAGGCTCAGATGGGAAGTTTGAGAAGACGGACTGCAAAATACCTTCAACCGGAACCTATACGCTTAAGGCGGAGTTCGCAGGTGAAGGCCTCTACGCGCCTACGGTAGCCCTTCTCGGATTGGAAGTTCCCAGTGAAGTTGTGGTTGAGCCTATAACCTGGCTCGGAGCACTATCACCGCTGATAGCGACTGTTGGAATAGTAGCGGCGCATATGCTCACCGGGAGGAGGTAGCACATGCCCTACGCATCCGTCTCAGCCAGCAGACCAGTTGAAGTGGCTGCTGCACCGCCCGCACCGCCGTGGTGGGAGACACCTATACTAGGCGTACCGCTCTGGATATGGCTTACAGTCGGAGCTATAGGCGCAACGGGTATAGGCGTAGCCGCATACGCTTACGAGGAGGAGAGGCGTAGAAGCCTCATGCTCATGGCCATGAGGTGATAGCCGATGGCTGAAGAGAAGATCAGAAGGCTTGAAAGCTTCATACAGACCAATCCGGCACTAGCCAACGTCCCAGCTTTAATAGTGGCTGGGAAGCCTACTACCCTCAGAGAGGCTTTAGCGGATCTTCGAGCTGGGAGGAACGTGGAGGAGATAATGGCTGGGCTTGCCACGCTCGGACTGGATCTTCCATGGGAGTTGTGTCAGGAGTTCTATAGGAGGCTTGCGGCAGCTAGACCTGAGCTTAAAATAGTTACGCTCGGCTTCATACCGCCTATGAGTCCGGCTGAGGCTTTAAGCCACGTGGAGGCGCGGGACGACGTTGGAAGGATGCTTGTTGAAAGCTACGCAAGTCTTTTATCATTCATCAGGGCGAGGGTAGACCTTTAATGCCGAGGCTGAACACGGCAGTCTTCATGAGGCCTGATTTTGAAACAGCGACCTATGTGGGAAGCCTAGCTTTGAAGCATGTCGTAGATGAGTGGAGGGATAGGGGGTTCGCCTTTACGGATCTAGCCGGCGACTCAGCCGTTCGGGTGAGGGTTTTAGAAGCCCTAGCGGCTAACGACCCCGTGTTCTGCCTGCTCCTAGGCCACGGTAATGAGACGACGCTGACTGGGCAGGGCTATGATAAGGTCTTCTGGACATGCGACTCTAGAGAGTTGGCTGGCCGGGTGGTGTACGCTTTAAGCTGTATCACAGCCGCTGAGCTTGGACCGGATGCTGTGGCTAAGGGCTGCCGCACCTACATAGGTTATGATAAGACCTTCGGCTGGATTATGAGTGCGATTCAAGACCCGCTTGCAGACCCCTATGCGAGAGGCTTCTTCGAGCCTGTGCTGGAGATCGCGCGTAGGCTTATGGCGGGTTTTTCGGCGGGTGAAGCCTATAGGGCTAGCGTAGACAAGTGGAATGAGTGGATAGACTACTGGAGTAGGAGTGTAGACCCGGCTGCGGCGTCGGTTGTCATGTGGCTTGTCCATGACCGTGACGCTCAGAAGCTTCTAGGCGACGGGACGGCTACAGCCGTAACGGTTACACCTATTCTGACGTATGTGGCGATGGCTGTTCTAGGCTCGCTGCCGATCCTCGTGGCGGCGGGCATATCCATATACTCTGAGCTTACTAAGAAGCCTCCGGTGGTTTAACTTGAGCCTTAAACTCCCCATACCCAGCCTACCACGCCTCCTATCTCCCGGAGGCTTGAAAATAACTAGGCTGGAGACCCCAACCGAAGGCTACACGGGGGAGTGGCAGGGTTTGACGTTTGAAGCCCACGTTGAATCGGACACGTTTCAGCCTGGGCTTGCCATAGCCTACATAAGCGGACCGGCTGACTCTATAAAGGTCAAATACGGCGGCGTCGAGGATGAGATACCTAGAGACTACTTCCTAGCCCTCTACAAGCCCGGTAGAACAGACCCAGCATGCACAGGGTTCGAGTGGCCCCAGCCCGGAGGCATACTATACCCCAAGCCGGGCGTTTACACGCTGAGGCTTCTAGCAGGCTACGTGAAGGATTCAACCTTCTACTACACAGACTACAGAGACCTCCAGTTCACATGCCAGGAGAAGCCTCCAGCCGAGAAGCCTAAAGAGTGGTGGGAAACGCCCATACTGGGCATACCTGTCTGGCAGTGGATAGCCCTAGGAGGAGGCTTAAGCGTAATAGCCATAGTTGCCGGCGTGATAGCCTACGAGGAGAAGCAGAGGGAGGAGCTTCTCATGCTCATGCTGGCTAAGAGGTGACTTCGATTGAAGGCTGAGAAGATGCTAGACCCGTATGTGAGGGAGGAGGTGGCTGTAGCGCAGACCATAGAGCGTAGGCTCGGCAGGTTCAACAGGCTACCGGAGATGGTGCTCGTCGACAGGCTCTACGAGCAGACGGGTGCATTAGGCTTTACAGATCTAGAAAGAGGCATTATAGCCTTAGAGGGGAGGCTGCTTGAACACAGAGAGCTGTTCCTAGAAGTATTCACACATGAGCTTTTAGAGTGGAGGCTGAGAGAGCTCGGCGAAGAATACAGCCACGCAAAAGCCGAAGCACTCACACCTACAATCCTCAGAGAAGCCGGTCTACCCACTCCAGGCGGAAGCCAAGGGGAGTGGGAGCCATTCCTCTGGGGGCTGGTCATAGGCAGCCTAGCCACCATCATAGCCGGCGGAGTAGCACTCTACTTCCTCTGGCCCCACATAGCGAGGATCCTAGGCATCAGCAAGATACTGGAGGGGTAGACATGGCTGTGGCAATAGGCATAGTGAACACACGTATAAGAGACTTCAAGGTCAGCAACACCAGGCCAGTCGTAGGCGAAACGGTGGAGTTCACAGGATACTTAGAGTGGCATCTATGGCCCGTGTCGTCCTGGTACGGGGCTGACAGCAGGGTTGTCAAAGTCCTCGTAGACGGCACTGAGGTTGGAAGCGGCATGACTACTGCTCAGGGATTCTTCAGAGTATACTGGAGGCCGACGTCGCCGGGTAGCTATATAGCTAAAGCCAAGTTCGAGGGCACGATAGACCAGAATCCCTGCGAGTCCCCTCCGATAGCTATAACAGTCCTCACAGAGGAGCAGAAGAAGGAGGAGCAGCAGCGACTTTACATAACGATAGCCGCCATAGCCGGCGTATGTGCAACAGGGCTTATAGGCTTCGGCTTGTACATGGACTATCAGAGGCGTAGGGAGGAGATGATGACCCTCCTAGCTGCTAGGAGGTAGGATCCAGTGGTTCTCAGCATAAGGGGGAGGAGGAACCCAGACAATAGCTTCAACTGGCGGGACGCCCTAATAGACGCCGGGATAATGGCGATGCTGACCTTCTTCACAACGCTGGGAGGCACAGGTGCGGCGGGCGTGCCGACAGAAAGCATGCTCATATCGGCTGCGATATCCGCGGGGACGCAGTTCTTTCTAATACTTGCCATTAAGAGGGGGCTTGTCAAGAAAAGTGAACAGTAGAAATATGAAGTGCCCGAAGTGCGGTGGGAGGCTTAAAAGGGAGGATTCGAGCTACGCACGGGTATACGTATGCGAGCCGTGCGGTCTGGTCATCCTAGACTTCAAGCTTAAGCTTCCGGGGGGTGGTAAACCTGAAAATAGTCGCAATTGTTGTAGACAACGGAGAGCCGTTTCTAGAGAAGTCTGTGGAAAGCCTTAGAAACCAGACCACACCCGTCTCCATACTTATCGCGCCGGGTCCGGATACAGATATGGAGCTTGCGAAGTCTCTAGGAGACCTCGTCCTAAAGCCGACTTCTGGACCGGGCAGAGCTAGGGTGCAAGGGATCCTCCAGGCAGACTCAGACTCGATAATCCTCAGTTGCGACAGCGACAGCTGGTACTATCCATGGTACGCTGAGGAGGCTGAGAAGTGGCTTAAGGTTTTCCCAGCTGTGAAATCTGGGTGGGTTGAGCCTTTGGAGCCTTCCACCCTCGGATGGCTGGAGGCGGGATTATGCAACATCCTACCGTACGAGTTTGGACTCGCCTTCCACCGTCAGACGTTCCTAGCGAGGGGGATGCACCTTCAAGAGTACACTGGTAGGCTTGATATAGGCCACCACTTCGACGGCTTGGCATGGCCAAACCCGCAGATGCGTGTGAAAACCCGGCTACCCACCAGAGCATTCCAGGAGTGTCTCGCATATGCACCTTCGCTGTTGCTGGGCTCGACGCCTCTGGCTTTCGCAGGAGGACTCATAGTTTGGAACCTGCTCAAATAGCCTTCACGCTCTGGATACTGCTCACTCCAAAATCTCTATGGTTATTCTCACCTTCCTACCTTCCAGACCCGTTAAAAGGTCTTCCAGATAGACGTTGTTTCCGAAGATTTTTGAGCCCTCCGTAGGTTCGGGTGTTAAAAACCAGAGGTCTCCGACGTATGGTATGCAGTAGAGGTATCCCTCGGCAGTCCTCCTCTTCTCAACCGAGTATTCAGACTTCTCCCTGCTCAACCCCGCTCATACCTCCCTTCAGCAGCTTCTCATAGTTTCTTGGGAGTGCTATGAAGTTTTCATATCCGTCATATTCGGTCAAAGTGACCACGTAGTTTTCGGTGAAGATCAGCAGGTCCCTTTCATCTGGAGTGCTGTAGTCGTCTGAATCCCACGTCTTCTTGTTTACAAGCACCTTCTCCACCCTGCCGTAACGTTTCTCAAACTCTTCCCTCGACATCCAAGTGGGGGAAGCGTATTCATGCTCTCTTTTCTGTGGAAACTCTACCTCTCCGTATTTTCTAAGTGCCTCTAAAAGCCTGTCTGGTGGATTGTCTGGGTTGAACCTGTCCCTTAGAAACACAGAGAAACCACCAAACTCTGGGCTGTACCAAATCCCGCGGAATTCAACGGGAAGCTCGATCCAGATTACACCACTCATCTCCTACTCACCATGTCCAGCAACTCGTAGAGACCCTATACCACTCTACGGTGTAGACCCTATCGAAGGCTTCGACCTATAGGCTTCAACCAGCTTCCTAATCACTTCGTCGTATGTCTCTCTGGGGTGGATTTTCAACCCATCCAGCATCTGCTTAGTCTCCCTACGCAACCTTATCGTAGTGTCCCTCCTATCAGGCATGTAAATCACGATATACTGATGTATAGGAGGCTATATAAGGTTTATCCAAGCTAGGCGAGACACCTAACCGTAGTCGAGCATCGTCTTGACAAGGTAGGGCTTTAAACGGTCACGTGCAAGCTCCACGTAGCTCCGGTTTATATCTATGCCTATCCACTTTAAACGCCAGTCTATGCTTTTAGCGGTTTCATTAGGCTCGTAGCCCAGCAGGTCCCAACGCTTCAGGTTTATCAGCTGAGCCGCCAGACACGTGGTTCCACTTCCACACATGGGGTCTAATACTACTCCATCAGGAGGAGCCGAAGACAGTATAGGTCTAACGCATATCGAAACCGGGTAAACGGCGAAGTGTAGTCCTTTAAACGGCTTAGTACTTATGCTCCAGTAATCTCCCGGATTTTTCCCTAGGGGATGCCCTAAGTCTGTTACTGGGACTAGAAACGTCTCCGTCATGGCTTTATCGTATTTGTCGTCGAAGCCTAGAAGTTCTTTCAGCTTCACCCAGTCCTCCTTGCTTGGGTAGGCGAAGCCGTGCTCTGAATCTGGACGGGTAAACCAGTGGCTTACCTTATCCCCATCGTCGTGGAAGCTTCTCTTTATATCGTCTAAGGATAGGCCGCTCTTCTCCTTCCAGTAAACGAGGTATCGGTAAATCTCCTCCTTTGGAGGCAGATTCCTCTGCTCACTCCAATACCAGTCTCTCTCACCTGGGCTGTGGATTCCAGCCTCCTTATACTTCCCTCTTTTAACCTTGATAGTGTCTCCAGGATTGCGACCTTTTTCCGCATAGTGTTTTCCTTCTGGAGAGGATAATCCTCCGTAGTCGTAGTGTCCGCCGCTACCCTTCCGTCTGAAGTGTTCAACTATGGGGCTTTCAGGGTTAGACCATTTAACCTCTAAACTATTTCCAGGATTTTTCCCCTTGACGTTGTACGCCTTCTTGTGGAGGGGGTCTGTGTAGCTGAAGCCTCCGACCCTACCGACGGCTAAATCATGCTTAGTATACTCAAACCACTTTGGAACCATAGAAGCAACAGTTACACCAGTAGTCTCAAGCATCTTCCTCCTCAACTTTGCATTGCTATCTACTTTCTGTCTCAACGCTCTATCCCAACGCTCTATACTCTCCGTTTTATGAGGCTCTCTGATATTATCCAAATTATAATAGTACTTCCTTGACTTAACGAAGTGGAATATGTGCTCGTAGGTCTGAGTAAGCCTGTCTTTAACGCTTGAAGGCATGTGGTTTGGCTTATACCAGATGATGTCGTTGCGCAGAATCCAGCCGTCCTCTATCAGGGCGAACGCCACACGCCACGGGATACCTAGCAGGTTTTTATCTTGGTAGGTGTCTCCAAGCACTATGTACATCGAGCCAGTCTTCTTCAGAACGCGTTTCACTTCACGGCACACCTCAACCATGTGCTCAACATACATCCGCCACGTAGGTTCAAGCCCCAACTCTCCCCTCCACGCGTTGCACTTAGAGCAGAAATATCCTCCGCTGATGTTGAAGGCTGACCCCCTGACGGTCGCCTGTTTGCTATTCGGGTCTTTCACGTCGTCGACGCTTCTAGGTCTCCTCGGAGGCGCTTGAACGCTGAAGTCGTGCTGACAGTTCGGGTCTCCACCCCACACCGCCTCAGCCTCCACCCCATACGCCCTTAAACCAAAATACGGCGGACTAAACATGACGAGGTCGATGGAATCGGCGGGGAATGCCCGCATTACCTGTCTGCAATCCCCCTGAAGGATTTGGTTAAATGGCAAGCTCACCTCTAGCCGCCTCCGAACTCTTCAAGCCTATGCGTCTTGACGTCGCGTCGGTTGGCGAGCTCCCTCTTCAGCCTGCTTATGTTGTAGACCCTCCTATCCCTGATTATTTTCCCGGCGATTTGAAACTTCACCGGGTCTATGTCGAAGGCTATCCACCTCCGTCCGAACAGCTCGCAGACGAGAGGTATGGAGCCGTAGCCTGCGAACGGGTCTAGGACTAAGTCGCCCGGTCTCGTAAACATCGTGAGCAGCGTCGCAACTACGAAGGTGGGTTTGAACTGAGGCTCCCTAACGTTCTCCGCTACTACTGGAAGCTCATCCGCTACAACCGTGTCCTTCCTCTTCACAGCAACCTTCGGCTCGCCTTTGGCGAACAGCATGACTATGCTGTATGTGGTCTCAGAGCCCAAGGGGGTTCTCGACCCTGAGCCGTAGCCTAGGAAAAGGTATGGTATCATCCACTTGTAGGTGAACTTTTCAAGGTAAGCTGTGACTTCGTATATCTTCTTAGGCGTGAAGAAGAATACGAGCCAGCTGTCAGGCTTCATAACCCTGTAGAGCTCATCCCTCAGCTCTAGGAAGGCGTTGAAGTCGTCGTAGGGATCCTCCTTAACGTAGACTCCCCAAGGCGGATCCGTCACCACGGCGTCTACGGAGCCTGTCGGAACCTCCCTTATCAGCTCCCTAGCGTCTCCCAGCAAGTAGACGCCTCTCTCAGCCGTAAAAGACTCCCTATCGTGAAGCCCTTCGATAAGCTTCAACCTTCAAACACCCGTCACAGCTTCATGGCCAGCAGCTTCTCCAGCCTCTGCGCCGTCTCAGCTATCCTGGATAGGTCCATGTAGGCTCTCAGAGCGTCCCTGTGTTTGACCGCCTCCTTCAGGTCTGCCACGTCGAGCTTCATGGAGGCAAGCCCCCATGAGACGTACTTCCAGCTGAACCTGACGGGCGGCTCCACAATTCTCTTGGCGACGTAGGTCTTCCTGAGAAGCGTCTCCTCGGCCACTATGCTCCTAGCCTCATCTAACACTATGTTGAGGTTGTCCTCGTAAGGCATGTTCCAGGCTACTAGGGCTTCAAACCTGCTCCTGTAGGCTGTTGGATCCAACCCAGCCTTGGCGAGGGCTTCCGAGAACTCACGCCAAAGCCTAGCATACTCCTCATCTGTGAGCACCTTCGCCGCCACAGCCTTCTCCTCATAGGGCTTCAACACCTCCTCCGCAGCTCCGACGAGGTGGGTTTTACCCGCCTTACTGTACTCAGATATGTCGCGGACGTACATTAAGACGCTGCCGACCTCTCTAGCCTCAGCCCACTTCTCCCCGCTTTCAACCCAGCTCTGCAGCCTAGAGGCAAGCTCGCTCAGATACCTCCAGTCTGCGAGCGGGGTCCTGTAAGGCTCAACCTCAACTATACGCTCAGCCTCTTTAACGGCCGTCTCAGCCTCCTTCACAGGCGGAGGCTTCACAATAAGCTTCTCAGCCTCCTCCCTAGGCGCAAGCGCCGTGACCGTGTACCCCAGCTTATTAGTCAGTCTAACCAGCCTATACCGCTCATACTCAGCCGTTGGATGCCCCATGACTATCCGAACGGTTTCACCGGTACCCTCGTCTACAACCGGCAGTATGTAGACTGGCTCTCTGAAGCCCGGCATCGGCTTACGCTCAGGCAGGGCTTTCGGCGCAAGGTTTAAGTGTAGTGCGTCGAGATACCAGGCTACTTCCCTAGGCAGCTCAGCCACGGGCGGCCACCTCCGGCTTTGAACCGGGTTCTGAACCCGCCTCTGAATCTAAGCTGTGCGGCTTTAACGCCTCCAAGGTTCTACGGACGTATTCTTCGAAAGCCTCCCTTCCAACCTGCTCTAAAGCCTCCTCAGCCGTCTTCAGCTCCACCACGGTCTCAGGTGTAGCACCCTCCTCCCTGTAGAACAGCAACCTTATAGGCTCCCACCTGCCAGCCGTATAGGGGCCTCCGTGGTAGTAGTTCCAGAGAGCCGCCATCGTATACGTGGCTAGGTCTGCTAGAGCCTTCTCCTTAACCGTGTACCTCCCCCTCCTCGGCGTTAAGCCTCCGTAAACAGTCTCACCGTGCACTATCACGTAGTAGTTTCTCCTAGGCGGGGCTTCACCCCTCCTCAAGGTCTTCAGGAAGACGTAGTGCTGGTAGGTCGGCTCATCCAACTCCTTGAGCTCCTGCTCGGTCAGCGGGCTTCCAAACCTGAACGTTAAATCCGTCCTCTCAACGGGCACTATGTGGTATTTGCGTGAGACTGAGTCGTAGGTTGAAGCATACCTCCTCCCAGTAGACTTCTCAAGCCTCTCCACTATGCTCTGAGCATCCTCTTCAAAGTCAAGCTCTACAAGCCCAGCCTGCCCGGTGGGGTTTGAACCCACTTCAACGGCCTCTCCAATAGATGGGGAAAGCTCTGGAGACGCGGGCTCTGAAACGGCAGACCTGCTGGCCTTCCAAAACTCCCTCGTGGATTTGAACAGGCCCTGCAGGTGCTTTGGAATGTAATACCACTCCTTCTCATAGGTTCCAGCCCAAACCACGTCGCCCGGTGAAACCTTAAGCTCGTAGACAGGGGTTCCGTGAAATTCAGCATACCCTCTTTCAAGGGCAACCCAGTCGCCCGGCTTGATATCGCTCCCCCCACGGTATATCGTCACAGCCTTATCGCACCACGGCTTCGCGTAATCGTAGAGGATCCTAAGCTGTGAGTAGGGCGGCTCTGTTGGACCCTTAGAGCACACGTCCTCAAGGGTTATGAAGCTTTCCCTACATATTGCCGCTATCCTAGAGTAGGGGCGTGTCCTAGTGACGGAAATGTGATACATGAACTCGTCTAAGGATTCCCTTCTCGCTATTTCAGCCAAATCCTCAAGCTCCGGAGGTATTTTGACCCTTCCAGCTTCAGCCTCTGAGCTTGAGCTTTGCAACCCTTCTCTAAACGCGGGTTCTGAACCTGCAGGGCTATGCCCTCCACCGCGAGCCAAAACCTCCACATACCCGGCTTTTTCAAACGCGTCTGCGAATATGACGGGTATCACAGCCTCCTCCCCAGCCTTGAAGGGGCCGTACATTTTAGGCGGCTTCTCAGTCCCCATAAACCTCACCATGTCTCTCTTGAAGCGGACCCTAGCGTAGCCCGCCGGTACTGGCGGAGGCTTCTTCTCAAGCTCCTCCCTCACCTTTCTAGCCCATTCAGCCGTCCAAATCCTTCCGTCGCTCAACAGCTCTATCCTGCCTTCGGCTTTGAGCTGGGCTAAGACCTCGTCGATCTTGGTTATGTCGTATCCCTCATCCCTCAGCCTCTCTAGGATGGAGGCTATTCTGACTTCGCCGCCGACCTCTCCGTGAAGCTTCTCAATCGTGGATAGCACAGCCTCCTTCGTCAGCTCCTTAAGCTTTTTAACCTCCTCAGCCTTTTTGACGGCCTCCTCGGGCTTGGTGGGTTTGAGGTACCAGTAGCCTCTCATGTCTACGGCATAGCCCCTCCTACGCTCAGGCCACGCCTTAAAGTCCACCAAGCCCTTCTCCCTCAGCCTTACGAGGATGTCGTGCAACGGCTTGATGTCATACTCTTTGCCGAGCACGGTTTCAAGCTCAAGGTAGCCTACAGAATCCGTATTCCACAGCGAGCAGAGCTCTCCAATCGCTTTCAGAACCACCTCTTCCGTGAGGGGTTTAAGCTTGGGCTCGTATTCGGGAAGCCTGTAGTAGTAAGCCCAGCCCTTCCTCTCCTCAACGAGCTTCTTCTCCTCCACCAGCTTTCTCAGAATCTCCTCAACCTTTTCGATATCGTAGAGCCGCTCCATCAGAGTGGTTTTGATGAAATCCTTTGTAAGAGGCTCCGGAGCCCTCTCCCTGAGAATGCTTAGCACGTCCTCCTCCGTCGGGGTTTTAATCCAGCCGAGGTGCTTGGTGACGGCTCTCCAAGTATCGGGGTCTGGGGATACGTAGGCTTTGAACTTCAAGCCGTCGTAGGGTGTAAACTCCACGATTAGAGGCTTCGCCATGCCGAAAAGCAAAGTCAGCGGGAAACGCACCCTCAAGGCTGATGGGGGTAGGAACTGCATAATCCACTCCGCCCTATGGGACGACGCAACCCTATCCTCCTCTACATGCATTCGCGAGGGTGTGACCTCGACTTCTCCAACAATATCCCCCGCAACGCCGGTGAAGTAGAACCTCGGAACCCCCAGCCAAGCTTTGTCGTGGGCTATCGTCAGGTAGGTCGCCTTCATCTTCACAACCCACTCCCTCATGAGGCTTGCGAACTCCCTATTGTCCAGCTCAATCCAGCTCTTCAGCTCGACCTTAACCTCTGGGGCTTCAAACTTCTGCTCCTCCTTAGGCTTCACTTCTCCAATCCTGCACCTCCAAATGTAGACCCTATCGTCGCTTACCGTGAGTTGCACGTTCTCCTCTAAAAGCTTGGCTATGTCCACTAGAGCGTCAATCTGCTTCTTCTCCCTCTTCAGCCAAGCGTATATCGGTCTATCCGTGTGGTAGTCTGTGAAGAATTCCGGCGTGGCTTCGACCTCGAGCAACGTGGTGTACGACCCGTCTATGTTTCTAGCCTTAAGCCCGTCCAAGTCGAAAAGTATCTCAGGCTCGTCAACGTTCGACTGGAGCATGTCGAAGAAGAGGTCTGCACGCTCATAGCTGACCACAGCCCTAGCCGTAACGGGCAACGCCTCCTCAAGCTTCTTCAAGAACGCTTCTCTGCTGTCTATGTACGGTGCGAGCCAGAACCTGTACTCCACGCCTTCTGGGAAAAGCCCCTCGGTCTCAGCGTACAGCGGGCGGTCGTCCGCGTCAGCCGTGTATATTTTTATCGACCCACGTGTCCTTTCAGCTACGGCTGAAGGTGGCAGACACGCCAGCAGCATGTCTAGGTTGTAGAAGCTCGTGCTCGGATACTCGGTCGTGCTGCTTTCAAACGGGTATTCAAGCCAGCTCCCCCACTCCCAGTCGAACGCTACGACATGCACTTTGCCGAACGTCTCCCTACCTGAGAACGCTATGAACCTGTCGCCCGGTATAGCCCTGCTGACGAGCCAAAGCCAACGCCTAAGCCTATACGCGTCTCCGACGCACTTGTTGACAAACCTCAGCCTTATCTCCGGAGGAACCTTAGACTTAAACTCCTCCTCGGATACGGTCTTGCCGGTAGGCTCACCGGCTAGGAGGACGTCCTCCCCTCTAACGGTGAGCTCTACGCGACCCTTAGCCTTCCTCAAGATGCTCTTAAAGCTGTCCCTGTAAAGCTTCACGTAAACAGGCTCAGTGCACTCAAACTCTTCGAAGCTTCTAGTCGGATAGTGAACCTCGTACATCAACATTTCACGTAAGTCCATCAGCCTAGTCCAGAGGCCCTCCTCAAAGCTGAAGCGGACGTTAGGCTCGTCGGTGCCGACTGTGAGCAGGTCCACTAGGGCTGTCCAAACCTTCGCGTCGGCTACGGCTCTGAAGCCCATAGGCTACACCGGCAACAGCTTCTCGCCCTTGGCAAGCCTAGCCCTACGCCTAATCTCCTCATACTCGGCTTCTTCAACCTGAGGGGGATCCATAGCTATGTCTACGAGGTCTTTCGCCACGAGGCTGGCGAGCCTCTTCTCCTCCTTCTCCAGCCTCCTCTCCTTCAGAACCCTTGCCGCGACCTCTATGCTTGTGAGGATTTCGCTATTCGACATCCTGCTCCAGTCTACAGCTGGGATTATGGGGTTCGCTTTAGCTGGCTTCTGCTCCACACCGTACTCCTCCTTAAGCTCTCTGGATATCCGCTTAACCTCGTCGACCTGCTTCTCCGCTTCTCTGATCCGCTCCTCATACTCGACGGCTGTCGGCTTTAAAGCCTCCATGATCCTCTTCTCATGCTCCGGCGTCACGGGCTTGAGGGCTTCTCTGATCCTCTTCTCCCATTCTGGAAGCTCGGCTTCAGACACCTCCACCACCTTCCAAATATTCTTTAAATGCTTCAAACTCTTTAATTTTCTTTCTAGTCCAGTCGCTCCAGGATTCGAAGGCTTGGAGGATGACTTTGAAGCTGTCGTACTGGAATTCGCTCTTAGGATAGTATGCCCTCACTCTGACTGGGTATCCGTCGCCTAGGATGGCGAACTCAATCCTTATGTTGACTAGGGTCTTAGTCTCGCTCGCGTATTCTACCGGGAGCTTGCTGAAGACCTTATCCTCTATTATATACCACCATCTGTCTTCGTAAAGCCTGCACACGTCGTTCTCCATTATGAGCTTCTTCTCACTACTCCACGGCCACCAGAACACGTTTCCACCTAAGGCTTATACACGAAAACATTTATTTATTCGTTCTGTTTAACTTTAAAACTGGTGATAGGTTTATGCCGGAAGTTATGACGGCAGCGGAAGCGTTAGGAGTAGGGAAGCAGACACCCCGCGTATACGTGCCGAGGATCTACCACGTCCTCTGGAAGGAGCAGATGCACGTACTGATAGGTGTAGCCTCGCATACGGCTTGGAAGATATTGGCTAAGAAGTACAAGCAGATGCGTCTGAGGGGATACGACAAGTTCAAGGAGCACAAGCGTTTAACAGGCGACTTGATGAAGAAGTGGTGCTGGGAGATAATAGAGACAAAGCTCGGCACTTAAACGTCTAGCCAGGGTGGTTAAAGGTGGCTGCTAAACCGGGAGAGTTTAGCATAACCGCTTGGCTAGACCCAGTGCTGGAGTACTTCGCAAAAGAAGCGGGGATAGGTGTAGCAGACTACAGTGCGCAGGTAGGCGGGGAGGGCTTCGCAGTAGGCTTAGAAGCCCTAGCAGACTTCTTCACGAAAGGCTGGCTCAACAAGCTCATCCAGATGGCGGCCGGCGGAGTGTCAACCGGCTACGCCGTCTGGGGTAAAGGCATACCTGTAAGGCTTAGGAAGGAGCTCCTCGCCCTAGGGACGCATGAGCTCTTCAGGTTTGTAGACCCGAAGCCGGCCGACATAGAGGAGGTTCACCGTAGCATATACGGGTTCGCGGACGCCGTTGCACGTGGAGACTGGACAGCCGCTCTATCCACCATACTCCGCAGCCCAGATGAGATCGCCCGTATGCTTGGAATGGCCCCGCCGCCTTCTCCACCACCCGCCACTCAACGCACCCCTATACGTCAAGCTGCAAGACAGACGGCTCCTCAAACCCCGCAACCTCAGGTTAGAGAGGCTGGGAAATATCAGGTGAAGACTGGGGCTGCTCCATCTGCTCCAGCGGCTCCAACTAGGGGACGGTATCAAGTCACCGGTTGAAAAGCACCTAACGCGTATACTGTTCGACTGTCGAACGCCTCTATTTTTTATTCGGTTAGAGGGGGCTTTCAACGACCGCGTACTTGCCCTTCCGCTCCCTCCTCAGCGTAGGCGCCTTCTCTATGTAGATCCGCCCGAGCTCGTCCTGTATGAAGTAGACCCTTCCCCCATCCTCTATTTTTAAAGCCTCCCTCACCTGCTTCGGTATTTGAACCCTGCCCTTCCCGTGAACCTTCGCAACAGCGAGTATCACGCGTTCACCCATGCCTTCGTCGTCCTCCACGTTTTCAACGGATATGTTTTTAACAGATTATTTAAATTTTTTCTCCCGGTGGAAAAATACATGGGACAGGGTGGATACGTCTTCTGCGAGTGGGATTCGGTGCAGAAGGAGTTTCCAGACTTTCAGAAGGCTTTCGCAGAGCTTGAAGCTAGGATCATCGAGAGGTGTGATGCCGACTGGGCTCCTAAAACCTGCGGCTTCCTATCGCCTGGGCCGAACCAGTACGTCCGTACAAGCATACTGCCGGCGCTGTTCAGAGGGTGGGCTGCCGCTGCGCCTTATCCTCAGCTTGCTCACTGGCGTCAGTATATAGGTTCCAGCGGACACCAGCCTCTGCTCATGGGTGCTGGGACTGGAAACGTGATCCCCGAAGACTTTAAAGTGGCTTGGATAGGCTTAGCCTTCCCGAACAAGCGTTTAAACATTACGGAGCTTAAGTGGCAAATAAGTGATGGGAAGTTTATCCGCGTCGACATAGAGGAGCTTATGAGCTACAATAAGCCCGCCGTGGTGTTTGAGAAAGGCTACATCCTGAATGAGGAGGAGGCTTTCGAACTCTACGGATACGTTGAGCATGCAGACTACCAGCGTATAGTGATGCTTGGAGCCTGCTACGCTAGAACAGTCGACCGCGTCCTTGGGAACTGCGGAGCGGCTATATCGTAGGGGGTGGTTGAAGTGCCGGGTGGATACATATTATGCGAGTATGAGAGTGTCAAGAAGGAGTTTCCAGAGTTTAAAGCAGTCATGGATAGGCTTAGAAGCGACCTGATAGGTAAGGCTTCTGGAGAGTGGGGTATACCGGCCGACAGGTTTACGCTTGAAGCAGGATACCTAACAACCGTGATGCCTCAGCTCTTCGTCGACAACACCGGGGTTAGGCTTACAACGTGGGATCAGTGGTTTACAGCCACGGGGCATAGGCTGATCATGGCGGGCGTCGGCAACGGATACTCTATCCCAGAAGACTACAAGGTTGGGCTGGCGGGCTTAGCCTTCCTAGATAAGGCTATCCGCGTAAGCGAGGTGAAGATGCAGATAAGCGACAAAAAGCTTCCGAGGATAAACATAGAGGAAGCCTTCGTCTACAACAAGCCAGCCATAGTGTTCGAGGAGGGCTTCATACTGGATGAGGAGACGGCCTTCGAACTCTACGCATACGTCTTAACGCAGGGACCTCAGAGGATCAAGCTTATAGGGCTGCAGGCCAACCGTGTCAAAGACAAGCTTCTAACCACGGACACGGGGGCCGCTTTAACATAGGAGGTGGATAGACATGCCATCAGTTGGCGAGATAATTAAAACAGGTAGGGGGCCTCTAATAGTCATACACTACATAGAGCGTACAGTCCACGGAAACGGAATAGCGATAAAAGTATACGGTGAGATGAAGGTAGGCGCCGGAGAGGTCGTCTACGCTAGGGAGCTTAAGCTGAACACGATAGAAGTGTTGAACCTCACGCCCGAATACGGGACACAAATACGCGGATACACGGTGGGCAAATATATATATAACAAGGGCGAGTTGGACAACTACGCCAGCATAGACGTCTGGGACACGGCTGGACACAGGATCACACCGGGCTCCGCATACGCGCCTGAAGCAGACGGAAGCATATGGCTAAACTTTGAAGCGTTAGGTGAATGATGAGAGAAGTTTAGCCAGTCACTACCTTTAAATATTCAGTTCCCCTTTTTTTATGTTGTAAAATGCCCGTGAACAACAAAGAAAGGGTGAAAGCGAATGACAAAAAAAAGACATGGCAAATGGATTAGCCAATACAAAGAGGGTCAGCTAACTGAAAGATTGAAGGACTTATATTGGAACCGAGGACTTTCGTTAGAAAGAATCGCTGAAATCGAAAATGTGAGAGTTTCAACAGTTCATAAGCGAATGAAACTCTTGGGAATTGCCCTGCGAAAACAGCATGACTGGCATCGTGTGCACGTAAATATAACACCATCAGAAGAACTAGCCTATATTATTGGGGTTCTTTTAGGCGACGGAGCAGTTTGTGGGAAGCAAATTAGACTTCGAACTGTTGACATCAAGTTTGCAGAGTCTTTCTATAAGGCACTTAAGCAGGTAGGTTTTCACCCAGGTTTAACTATTGAAGAGAACCATGGATTTGGGCATAAGCCACTATATGTTACAACTGCTGCGAGTGTTGACTTTGTCAAGTGGTTCAAAAACCTAAGCATTAACGATATTGAAGCGATTGTACTTAAAACGCGGAATTTGGCGGTAAGTTTCCTTAGAGGTTTCTATGAATCGGAGGGATGTCTCAGAGTTGAAAAGCAAGGCAACCCACGTGCAATGTTGTATAACACTAATAGACAAATTGTCAACTTGGTCGTAAAGGCAATCAACTTCATAGGCTTTAATGCATACGTTCAAGGACCATACAATGTATACATTCAAGAACCAAACGGAACTAGGCGGAAATGCAAACCAGTATTCTATATTCAGATTCCCAGACCAGACAGCGTAAGTTTCATTTCGAAGCTTTCACCCTGCATAAAAGGAGTGATGTAAAATGTCTAATTGGAAAGAATGGAGCCATGGTTGGTTGATGGAAGGAATGTACATATCTTACACGGTTGAAGGCGTCACCTACTACGAGAGGGTTCTCATGAGGGACTTCGCAAGATACGTCTACACTTGGCCTGAGACGGTGAAGAGTCTAGACGTGAGCGAGGGGAAGATACCTGACATGCTTGAGATAACCAGAGGCTACGACGCCAACACGAAGCAGAACCACATATGGCAGATAATATTCGGCATAAGAGGGCAGGTGTACATATACGTTCAGCATCCGAGCGACGTGAAGAGGCATGGGACTGCTAAGTTGCCTTGGCACTCCCGCGAGTACAGGGAGGTTGCACATTTCGAAGAGTGGATGAGCCCCTTCCATGAGCCCACGTTCATAACAGAGCACTTCCTAAAGCGTCCGGAGGCGTACCGTATAAGCCTAGACGCCTACAACCCAACCTCGATAGACCAGACGGAGGTGAAGATAAACTTCCTAGTAGCTAAGCTCGTCACAGAGCGGGTTGGCACGGAGACGTATACTGAAGCCGGACTGGAGCTTAAACCATCCTCGCCTAGGTGGGAGGAGGTTTTGAAGAAGCTGTACCAGCGTACGATACCGTGCAGACCGATAACGATACTGCCGGTTAGGCTTCCGGCGGCAGCACCATCAGGAGAGTAATGGAGGTGACTAAATGACCGAGTTTACCCTAAATAAACTTAAGGACCTTGGCTTACAGCGCGAGGTTATGGAGGCGCTTCCCTACGCCGTCGTAGGCGGGGCATGGGAGGGAAGCTTCACATCAAACTACGACAGCTACACAGCATTAACCCACGTTGTCCCAGCAGGCCAGCAGCTGAAACTGCTGTTCCTACGCGTCTGGACGCAGGATCCGAGTGGGGCGAGGTTCAGCATAGTCCAAGTTAATCCGACAGCCGCTGGGCAGACAGGTGCTGTTGAAGCCTACCCGGTTGTCGGAAGCGTCCCAAGCGGCGTAAGAGACTATCCGATGCTTGAAGCGGCTGGAGCAGAAGTGTTGCGTGGAAGCCTCAAAGACCCAGTTCACGTCCTGGAAGGCAGCATAAACTTCAACGTGGTCGACGCAAAGGCATCACCATACCACTACGGCGTCGTGTTCTGGGGTGTTCAAAAAGAAATGGAGTAAGGTGGCTTTAGATGGCTCAAGCCTTGAGGCATACGCTGAAGCGTCGGATCAAAAGGGTTCCAATATACGCCGTGGAGCTGGCGCAGGGTCAGGGGACGCCTACGTACACGGCGGGTGCTGCTGGCGGACTGAGCCCAGCTTGGACAATGGCTGACGGGGCTAGATACGGCGTCAACGCTGACCTGATGGTTCCACACGACTGGCTTAGAGGAACAGACATAAAGTTCTACTTTGCCTACGCGCCTACAGCTATGGGCGGTGTGGGAAACGCTGTCTGGGGCATAGACTATGTCCTCTACCCCGAGGACAAGTATGGCGGCGGATTGGGTTTAAACCCAGCTAGAACGGTCAGAACCGTAGTTGATACGCCCCCGTTCGGCGTAGTCATGAAGACCACCGACAGCCCTGTGTCGATTCCTGGAAGTGACTTGGTTGGAAGGAGGCAGATCCAGATAGCCTTCATCAGAGCGGGAGACCTAGCTGAGGACACGGACAACAGAAGCTACTACTTGATAAAGGTGATAATGGAATACGAAGCCTACGAACCGTAATTCCCCCCTTTTTTCTTTAAACTAATTTTTTCGCTTCTACGGCTAGGAAAACCCAGCCTCCACCCTTAATCTTGACAAGCCTGTAGCCTTCTATTCCAGCTTCTCTTAGGTGGCTCCTCAACATTTCCTCGTCATAGAACCTTATGTGCGAGGGATTCGTGAAAGGCTTAACCTGTGGCTCCCATTCACCTTCAACGGGAACCGTTAGAACCAGTTTGACTTTGCACACCCGATAAGCTTCCTTCAACACCTGAACGGGGGCTCTGACATGCTCCAAGATATCGCCTAACACGGCAACGTTGAAGCTTTCGTCTCTGAAGGGGAGGTTATGCGCGTCAGCTAGGAAGAAGTTTAACCCTCTATTCTTCTCTTTAAGTTTAGGGTCAATATCCACTTCAACCGTCCTATCTCTAGCAATATCCCTAAACATGAATGCGTCGGCGCAACCGATATCTACGGTTGCTCCTGGAATGCTTAGAGCCTTATTAATTAGCCAGCGGCAGCGTTCATAATAGCCGTCCTGCGCCTCTATAACCTCGTCTACCACATGCCTCCCTCTTCAATAAGCCGATATAAGGACGCGTAGTTTTTAGCCATGGTCTCCGCTGAAAACTTCTCCTCCGTCACCCGCCTGCAGTTTCTAGGGTTTATCGAGTCGACAGCCTTATCTTCGACAGCCTGCTTCATCTCCTCATAGCTTTCGCAGATAAACCCTGTTTTTCCATCCTCTACGATTTCTGGACATGCACCGTTGGACGAGGCGATAACCGGTGTTCCAGACGCTAAAGCCTCAAGCTGGACAAAGCCGAATATTTCAAGCCAGTCTGCCTTGCCGAAAGCCCCTGTTGGAAAAATCAGGGCTTTAGCCT
>Ga0080004_1110848_pt1 | contig 21051 bp, 19 predicted proteins | sample WasSprMetagenome_FD_69207 | JGI IMG/M metagenome (GOLD analysis project Ga0080004, IMG submission 69207) | Sulfidic aquatic microbial communities from Washburn Spring, Yellowstone National Park, USA - WS (SPADES assembly) (version 2) | ecosystem: Environmental > Aquatic > Thermal springs > Hot...
TTAACTCACAATTGTCGCTTACGTTTGGATCTTACCGAACTCTACAATCGAGGTGGTGGAGGACTTTTTGGGTCGGGGTCAAAGACAGGTTGTTATGATGAAAAAACTCAAATTTTAACTGAAAATGGTTGGAAATATTTCAAAGATTTGACATTAGAAGATAGAGTATTCACTTTAACTAAAAACAATAGAATTGAGCTCCACCATCCTACGAGACTTTTTGAATACGATTATGAAGGAAAAATGATTCATTTTAAATCGAGAGCTTTTGATTTATTAGTGACCCCAAACCATCGAATGGTTGTAGATCACAAATACAAAGGCAAAAGAATGTTTGTAGAAGCTAAAGATTTTAAACCATATCAGCATTACATTCCAAAAAGAGGAGTTTGGGAAGGAGAAGAAAAAGAATGGTTTGTTTTGCCTCCGGTTGTTATTTTGAGAGGTGCAGGCCCTCAATCAAAATTTTCCGAAGAAGAACTCCAAACTATCAGGCAATTAAAAAAAGAAGGTAAAACTATTTATCAAATAGCAGAAAGTTTCAATTGCAATCCAGTTACTATTTTCAACGTTTGCACTAAAGAAAATTACGGGAATAGAGAAAGAGTAAGAATAAGATACGAAGCTTCACCTTTAAAAATAAAGATGGATGATTGGTTGAAATTTTTTGGTTTTTGGCTGGCTGAAGGATCGACCGATAATGAAAAAATTGCAATAGATCATGGATATAGGGTAATAATCTCTCAAAAGAATAAGGAAAAAAGGGAAGAAATAAAGGAGGTTTTAAATCGTTTACCCTTTAATTACTCTGAGGAAAAAGATACCTTTGTAATTTGCAGCAAACAGCTCTGGAGCTACTTAAGACAATTTGGAAACAAATACACAAAGTTTATTCCAAAGGAAATAAAAAATTTAAGCAAAAGGCAATTGAAAATTTTGTTCGATTGGATGGTAAAAGGAGATGGACATGTGAGAAAAACCAACGGTCAAATAAATTATTGGACAGCGTCAAAAAAGCTGGCAGACGACTTGCAAGAAATAATTTTAAAGTTAGGCTGGCATGCAACAATTAAAGAAAGAAAAAGGAAAATTTCTCAAATTAAAGGAAGGGAGGTAAAAACTAACATTGTTTACCAAATTGGAGTTCACCGAAAAACAAAACATTTCACTTTCACTCATAAAGAAAGGATTAAAAATCAAATTAGAGAAGTTTATTACAAAGGGAAAGTTTATTGTTGCGAAGTTCCAAATCATACAGTTTATGTAAGAAGGAACGGAAAAGCTACCTGGTGTGGAAATTCAATAGGGGTAGTCACCATTAATTTGCCAAGGATTGGTTACTTATCAAAAACAAAGAAAGAATTTTTTGAAAGATTAGCAAAAGTTATGGATTTAGCAAAAGAAAGTTTAGAGATAAAAAGAAAGGCTTTAGAAAATTATATGGAAAAAGGACTTTATCCTTATTCAAGATATTATTTGCAAGATGTTAAAAGATTAAGAGGAAAATATTGGGCAAATCATTTTTCTACTATTGGTCTTGTCGGAATGAATGAATGTCTTTTAAACTTTATGGGAGAAGATATTGCTTCGAAAAGAGGGAGAAAATTTGCTTTAGAAGTTTTAGATTTTATGAGAGAAAGATTGGTCAAATATCAAGAGGAAACTGGAAACATTTATAATCTTGAACAAACTCCAGCAGAGTCAACAGCATATAGGCTTGCATTAAAAGACAAAGAAAGATATCCAGATATTATTACAGCTGGACCAAAGAAGGTTCCTTATTACACAAACAGCTCTCAACTTCCTGTTAATTACACAGATGATATTTTTGAGGCTTTGCAATTACAAGACGAGATTCAATGTAAATATACTGGAGGAAGCGTCTTTCATATATTTTTAGGCGAAAGATTACCTAATGGAGAAATGGTTAAAAAATTAGTCAAAAAAATCTTTGAAAACTTTAAATTACCGTATATTACAATTACCCCAACATTTTCAATCTGTCCTGTTCATGGTTATCTGTCAGGAGAACATTTCTTCTGTCCAAAATGTTTGATAAAGCAGCCATGCGAAGTTTATACAAGAGTTGTTGGATACTTAAGGCCTGTAAGTCAATTTAATATTGGGAAACAGCAAGAATATAAAGAAAGAAAGATGTTTAAAATAAGGAGAAATATTTTGAAATGAAAATTCTTGGTCTACAAAAGCAAAGCTTAATTGAATATCCAGGAAAAATATCTGCTGTGATTTTTTTAGGGGGATGTAATATGCGTTGTGTTTTTTGTTATGTTCCTCATTTAGTTTTACCAGAAGAGATTGAAAAGCAAAAAGAAATTTCAGAAGAAGAAATTTTATCATTTTTAAAAGAGAGAAAAAATTTTTTAGAGGCTGTAGCTATCTCAGGTGGAGAACCAACTGTCAACAAGGACCTTCCAGATTTTATTAAAAAGATAAAAAAACTTGGATATTTAGTTGAAATAGAAACAAATGGAACAAATCCAGAAATGATAGGAAGTTTAATTAATGAAAAATTGATAGATTATGTAGCAATGGATATTAAGCATAAACTTGATTTTGAAAAATATAATGAGATTTGCGGTGGAGTTTTAACAATGGAAGCTTTTGAGAATATTAAAAAATCTATTAAAATTTTACTTGCAGGAAAAATAGATTACGAATTTAGGACAACAATAATGAAAGAATTTCATAAAAAAGAAGATATTTTAGAAATTTGCAAAGAAATTCAGGGAGCAAAAATTTATTATTTACAAAATTATCAAAAAAACAGCACTGTTAGCGGGGGAAAATTTACACCATTTTCAGAAGAAGAAATTGAATATATAATAAAAGATTGCAAAAATTTTGTAAACATAAAATTTAGAAAATATTTATAAAATGAAAAAACCACTAATAAGATTTGATATATTAACAATATTTCCATCAGCCTTTAGCTATCTTAATACGTCAATTTTAAAAAAGGCGCAAGATAAAAATTTGATAGAAATTAAAATTTGGAATTTAAGAGATTTTGCTTTTGATAAAAGAAAAAAGGTTGATGATAGACCTTTTGGTGGTGGGCCTGGAATGGTTTTAAAAATTGAGCCAATTTATTATGCTTTAGAAAAAATTAAAAAAAATTATAGAACAAGAAAAAGGAAAATAATTTTGACAGATTTAAAGGGTATAAAATTTAACCAAAAATTAGCACAAAAACTTTCTAAAGAAAAAAATCTAATTATAATTTGTGGGCATTATGAAGGGGTTGATGAGAGGGTAAATAAGTTTGTTGATTTAAAAATTTCAGTTGGCCCATATGTTTTAACAGGAGGAGAATTGCCTGCCATGATAATTGTTGATGCTGTTTCAAGATTTATTCCTGGTGTTTTGCATAATGTAAATTCTTTGGAAAAAATCGAAGATAACAAAATCTTAAGCTACCCAGTTTATACAAGACCAAGAGTTTTCATAACAAAAGATAAGAAAAAATTAAAAGTACCAGATGTTTTAATTTCTGGAAATCATAAAAAAATTGAAGAATGGAAAGAAAAACACAAAAAAGAAATAGATATTAATTAAAATAAACCTCTATATTTTTCTTCAATTAATCTTTCAATCTCTTCTAATGGCCTTCCATATTTTAACATACTAAGTTCAATGATCTTATCAGCCAATTCTTTGTTTGAAGGATTTGGTGGTAATGTTCTTATATTGAAAGGTTCAGAAACATAACCATCTATCAAAAGTTTTAAATATAAATTGTAGTTTGGAATATTTAACAAATCAATTTTAGAAAATACAGGAGAAAATTGCTTTTCTAAAATTTCTGCATCTTCTGTGCCAACTCTAAATGCCATAATAGTACCAACATTTCCAAAAACAGCAGATATTAATTCTTCTGGCAATTGTTTAATATATTGATGGGCCAAAACTAATGACAATCTATATTTTCTTGCTTCTGACAAAATTGATGCAACTCCTTTAAATGCAAAATTTTGGAACTCATCAATAAATAGATAAAAATCTTTCCTTAATTCTTCTGGAGTATCAACCCTTGCAAATGTAGCTGATAAAATTTTAGCAATCAAGATCATCCCTAATAAATAACTACTTGTTTCTCCTATTAATCCTTTTGATAAATTAACAATAAAAATTTTCTGATTATCCATGATATATCTAAAATTTAAAGCAGTTTTTGGTTGGGCTATAATTGGTCTTACAAAATCATTTGTAATAAATGGATTCAATTTTGAAGTTATCCAAGTTATCATATTTTCTAAAGATAATTCTCCTCCAACAACAGGAGCCTGCTTTGTCCAAAATTCAATAACAGGATAATTTTTGCATTTTTTTAACAATTCATTTCTAAAATATTCATCTACCAAAACCCTTGAAACATCTAATAATGTAAAGCCCCAATCAGGATCATCCATCAACAAAAGTAAAGAATTTCTCAAATATTGTTCAAACATAGGACCACCAGTTAACTGAAGATTATAAATTTTATCAATTATTTCGATCAAAGTGTTTATTATAAATGTTTTTTGTTCTGGATAATTTTTGTCATATTCCAAAATATTTATTCCTATAGGCCTTCTTGTGTCTCCTGGATTGAAATAAATAACATCATCTGCTCTTTCTTTTGGAATCAAACCCAATAATTCTTGTGCAACATCTCCATGAGGATCTATAAAACATACACCATCACCATTTTTTATATCTTGTTCTGCTATATTTTTTAATAAAGTTGTTTTACCTGTTCCAGTTTGCCCTATTACATAAATATGCCTTCTTCTATCATTCTTTTTTATCCTTACAATTTCTTTCTGCCCTTGATAGACACTTTCTCCCAAGATTACTCCTTCTTTTGGTAAATTGACTGGTGGCGGTGCACTTTTTGCTAAAAGCCAGTGGATTATTGGAGATTTAGTATAAGAAGTTGGGAAGTGAAAAATTGAAGCTATCTCTTCTGAGTTTAAGATTATTTTTTGATTTTTATTAAATAATCTAAATGAAAATTCATAAGCTAAATTATTCAGAGCTCTTCCTTTAACCCTTTTTATTTGAAATTCATTTATGCCAGGATTTATAAATTGGTGAAAAGCTGATTCAATCGAAGTCAAAACCTCTTCTGCATTAAAAATATTAGTAGAAGAAGCAAGCAATCTTATATTCACTTCAAACAATGGCTTTATCATCTTAGCTTCTATATTCTTTATTAATAATTCATCAATAGACTTTGGTTCAAATTTTTGTTCCTTCTCTTCTTTTTTTTCAAATGTTTTCATAACTTCTTTCCCCAATCCACCAACTGCACTTTCAAATTTCTCTCCTTTCTTTAATTCTTCTAAAACCTTTTTTATCTTTTTATTCTCTTTAGTAGATAAAGGCTTAATTATAACTTGATAAGCTAAACCCTCTCCCTTTTTTAATTTATTAAAAGCTCCTAAAAATGAATCTAATGTATCAATGTTGCCTAATGCTATTTCTTTATAAGTTTTTATTGGTTTAAAGTAGTGAGATTTTAATCCAACATATGAACCAAGTACAGCCCCCGAAGGATTAAAGATATTATAATCTTCAATACAATCTATAACTTCTGCACCTGGCCAAAATGCTCTTATTGTTCTTCTAATGCTTTCAACATTTTTTCTTGGAACTGCGATATAAAAAAAGATTTCTTCTGCAATAAAAGGAGTAGCTATTTCAAAAATTATAGGAAGCTTAAGATTTGTCAAAGTATTAATAAAATTTTCAAAATTATTTATCTCTTCTACAGGTTTTGTAGGTGCTTCTTGTTTTTGAAGAAGATGATATTTAGGAATCTCTATTAACAAAAGAATATAATTTAAAGAAAGATTAACCTTTTTAGATTCAATATATTTTTTAATAAAGAGAGAGAAAATGTAAATTATTATAAATCCTAAAATCCCTGTAACAACTCCTGCAGAATAAACTATCTTTGGTGAAAAAGCTATGCCAATTTCCATGACTATTTTACTAATTTTATTTTATTATGCTTAATTAAAAGTTGGAAAAAATGACCCGCAAGAAGATCGTGAAAAGCATCTAATAAATGTAAACTACCTGTTCTTTTTATTAATTCAATCCCTTTTAATATTCCTTCTGTTAGGCTTAAATTAACTGCCTGTGCCAATATATTAGAAACCCCTTCTAAAGAATCAGGATAAATCTCAATCTCTTTTTTAATAGTAGGAAGCTCTTTTATCTCTTTTGAAAGCTCTGCAATATATTTTTTAATCTTATCTTCAGCATTTTCTTTGGTTACTTCTTTTTCTCTTATTTCCTCAAAATGTTTTTCTTTTTCAAATCTTTCTAAAAATTCTTTCTCTCCTGGTTTTGATATTTCGCCTCGTATTTGCATTATAATAATTATAATATAAAATAATATAAAAATGTTAAGAATTTATAATTCATTAAAAAGGAAAAAGGAAATTTTCAGGCCACAAAAGGATAAAGTGGTTAAAATGTATGTTTGTGGGCCTACTGTTTATGGCCCAAGTCATCTAGGTCATGCTGTTACTTATACAAGATTTGATTTCATAAGAAGATTTTTAGAATTTCTAGGCTACAAAGTCAAGTTTGTTATGAATATAACGGATGTTCATGATGATATTTTTAAAAATGCAAGAATTTTAAAAATCCATCCTAAAAAATTAGCTGACAAATATACAAAAGAATTTTATAAAGATTTAAAAATTTTAAAAATTAAAAAAGCATATAAATATCCAAGGGTGAGTGAGCATATTAAAGAAATAATTTTCTTGATTAAAAAAATTTTAGATAAAGGTTATGGTTATAAAACTGAAGATGGAATTTATTTTGATGTAAGTAAATTTAAAGATTATGGAAAACTTTCGGGTAGAAAATTAGAAAAAGCAATAACTGGAACAAGGGTTAGGACTGATAAATATGAGAAAGAAGAAGTTGCTGATTTCGCATTATGGAAGTTTTCGAAAGATGAAGAATGGTTATTTGATTCTCCATGGGGAAGAGGAAGGCCTGGTTGGCATATAGAGTGTTCAGCAATGTCTTATAAATATTTAGGTATTCCATTAGATATCCATGGCGGTGGTATGGATTTAATATTTCCACATCATGAAAATGAAATAGCTCAATCTGAATCAGCATTTGGAAAAAAATTTGTAAATTATTTTTTGCACTCAGGTTTGCTTTATATAAATGGTAAAAAAATGTCAAAATCTTTAGGTAACTATATAGAGCTTAGAGAATTTATAAAAAATTATCCACCAAGATTTTTAAGATTTTTTGTTTTAGCTCATCATTGGAGATCAATTATAAATATCGATGAAAAAGCTTTAGATGATTTATTCAATAAATATTTTAAGATAAATGAGTTTTTACAAAAATTGAAAACCAAAAAAGATGATAAAAAAGAAGATAAAGATATAAAAAACCTTAGGAAAGAAATTTTTAAAGCATTAGAAGATGATTTAAATTCAAGCAAGGTAATAAATCTTATTTTAGAATTTATAAATAAAAAAGAAAATAACGAGGCTATTGATAAAGAAAGTATAGGCAAATTATTTAAAGACTTAGATAAAATTTTTGTTTGCTTTTATCCTTGGCAAAAAATTGATGAAAAGATAAAAAATCTTGTTAAAAAAAGAGAAGAATTAAGAAAAAATAAAAAATTTGAAGAAGCAGATAAAATAAGAGAAGAATTAAAGAAGGGATATATATATTTGCAGGATTTAAAAGATAAAACTATTGTTATTGATTTAAGGTGAAAATATGATATAATTAAATTGAAACCAGGGGTGGCGGAGTGGACAAACGCACCTGGCTGTAAACCAGGCGGCCTTTGCGCCTGCGCAGGTTCGAATCCTGCCCCCTGGAAATATTTCAAATATTTCTCCACTTAAACTGATAATTAGCTGTTCTATGAAGTTTAAATTTCCTTTTGTATTTTTCTAAATCCTCTCTAACTATTTCTAAATCTTTTAAAAAATCTTTCTTGATTCCTAAATAATATAAATAACCAACACTTAAAGGATCAATCCCCATAAGATATGTCATTAAAGAATCAACATAAATAGGATTTAATCCTGCTAATGCTATTTTCATCTCTACAGGCTCTCCATCAACTGGTCCGTCTCCTTCCATTCCCACAAAGCCATCAATAATTGAAAGATCTGGCCTTATATAATCTTTATAAATTTTTGCTAATGTTAAATTTATAGCTTTTATACTTTGATGAATTTTTTCTTTATCATTTTGCAATGAACCAACAATTATATTTTTTATTGATAAAGTGACTATAACAGTATCATGAGTTTTGGGTGGACAAATAGAAACATAAAATATATTTTTATTTAAATCTTTGATCATTATTTTCGCACAATTTATTTTTATTAAATTCAAGTTTCTATCAAAAATTTCTATTTTATAAGAATCAGTCTTGTTTAAATCTAAAAATTCTATTTTATAATCTTTTTTCAAATCATAGTATCCAAAATTTTTAAAACCATCTTCTGTCTCTCCTAATGCTGCACCTTCTGCTATTATAATTTTTCTATTTCTTAATAAGTCATTTTCTTTTAAAAATTCTAAAAATCCATTTACAGCATCTTTATTTGTGGCAGCAAGCTCTATTTTTGTTGATACAAAATTTGGCTTAATTAAAATAATATCCTTATTTTCTAAGGTTGCTTTTATCTCTTTCGATAATAAACCTACCGCATTTTTAATATTTTCTTTTCTGTTCTCCCCATGAACTAAAGAAACCCTAACCATTATTTTCTTTTAATTAATATAAAAACTCCCCAAAATACCGGAATCCAAAATGTAAAAAATCTATATAAGAAGATAAATAAAATTATTTTCGCCATATTTAAATTATATAAAGAAGAAATATAATAAATAGTTAATGGTTCTGTAATCCCCAATCCACTGCTTGTTAAAGAAATCGTTGAAGATAATTGTGCTATCACAAAAGTCTTCAGAATAAAAATAGGATTTAAGGATAGCCCCACTATATTAAAAGATATCCAAAAAATCAAAAAATAAATAATTTCAGAAATGAAAGAAATTAAAATAGCATAAAAAAATTCTTTTAAAAAAGTTTTTCCATTCAATAAAATTTGCAAAATCCTCATTAGCAATAATAGGATTATAAAAAAAATTAGAAACAAAACTAAAGTAATTTTGTTAAAGAAAAATATAAATAACATAAAAAAAACAGGAAATATGCACAAGAAATAATATAAAAATATGAGCAAAAAGAGCTCACTGTTAGATTTGTTTAATTTTTTAAATTTATCAAAAATCAAAATAGCCATTGAAATACCAGCAGTAAAAACCCCTGTAGCTACAGAAATTAACCAAGAATCAATAGACCAATTTAAATCAACCTGAACATTAAAAATTTTAAATATTTTTTTTAAAAATAAAGCCCTAGAAAAAATTAATAAAATAGTTATGATGAAACAAAGTATAATTAAAATTAAATTTATGATAGAAAATAATGGACTAAAATCTGTATTTTGAATTTCTTTTAAAAATTTAAAAAGCAAAAATAGGTATAAAATAGCCCCTAAAGCAATTGTTAAATAAAATCTTAAGTTCTTTAACATTTAATATAATTATAAAATGGATAAAGTTTCTGTAATTGTCCCTGCTTATAATGAGGAAAAAAATATAGGTGAAGTTGTTAAAAATCTAAAAGAAATAGATTTTATTTATGAAGTTATCGTTGTTTCTGATGGTTCAAAAGATAGAACATCTTTAGAAGCGAAAAAAGCAGGAGCAGATATTGTTATAGATCTTCCTAAAAATTTAGGGAAAGGAGGAGCAGTTTTAGAAGGAGTGAAAAAGGCTACAGGAGATATTTTAATATTTTTAGATGCAGACCTTAAAGGAATAAAAAAAGAACATATTTTAAGCCTTTTAGAACCATTAGAAAAAAATGAAGCAGATATGGTTGTTGGATATTTGTCAGGAGATAAGATTCAAAATGTTATTCCATATTTATCTGGACAAAGAGCTTTAAGAAAAAAAGATATACTAAAAATAATAAATGATAAAAAATTTATAAAAAGTAGATACAAGTTTGAGGTATTGCTAAATAGATTTTATAATAGATCAAACTTAAGAGTAATCTTTATTCCTTTATTTAATATTGAACATTTAACTAAAGAAAAAAAATATGGAACTTTAAAATCTATATTTTTAAAGATTCGCTCAGGTTTCGACTTTTTTGATTTATATAAAACTTTAATTTTTGCTTCTATAATTTTTATTTTAATCTTCTTTGTTTATTTAATTTTTATCCAAAGTGTTAGTTATATAAAATTAAATCTTTTAAGTTCAGCCGTTATACCAAATCAAGGAGATAAAATTTTGGTAATAGCTGCACATCCAGATGACGAAATTTTAGGATCGTTTGGTTATATTTATGAAGGGGTAAAAAGAGGAGCAAATGTTAAGGTTGCTATAGTTACAAATGGTGATGCAAATAAATGGAGTGCTTATATTTCTAATAAAAAGATAAAATTAACCAATAAAGATTTTATTAATGAAGGAATTTTAAGAATGAATGAAGCCCAAAAAGCTTTAAATTATGCTGGCCTTAAAGATGAAGATATTATCTTTTTAGGGTTTCCAGATAGAGAATTAATTAATCTTTTAAATAAAAATTGGAATAAACCATTAATATCAAAATATACAAAATGGAATAGGAACAATTATTTGGGAACATATAAAAGAGGGGTTTATTATACAGGGGAAAATCTTTTGAATATTTTAGAAGAAATAATAGCATCGACTTCACCAACTATTATAATAACACACCATCCAGAAGATAAAAATAAAGATCATGAAGCAGTTTTTAGATTCACAAAAATAGCAACAATAAAATTAGTAGAAAGAAAAATTATTAATCCACCTATATTTTATTCATTTTTGGTTCATTATAAGATAACAGAATATCCAAAACCATTTAGGCTTCAATTTAATGGAATTTTATATCCGCCCAAGGATTTATTGAAAAAATGTGATTGGAAAGTTTTTTATTTATCTTATGATGCAGAATATAATAAAATGAACGCGATAAAAAATTATAAAGATCAACTTGAGAGCCCTTATTTAAATCTATTATTGAAATCTTTTGTAAGAAAAAACGAATTATTTTGTGAAATCATTAATTTTAGATAAAATTTAAAGATGAATAAATATTGTTTTTTAAATGGGAAAATTATTCCTCTAAAAAAAGCTAAAATCTCTCCTTTAGATTTAGGGTTTTGCAGAGGATATGCTTTATTAGAGATTTTGCGAACTTATAATGGAAAAATTTTTGGATTAGATAAACATTATGAAAAATTAGAAAAAGGAGCAAAATTTTTAAAGTTAAGATTAATAAGCAAAGATAAAATAGAAAAAATTATAAAAAAATTGATTAAATTAAATAAATTAAAAGAAGCAAAAATTAAAATTGTTTTAAGTGGTGGGGTAGGGAAAGAAGATTTAGAAATAGGAAAAGAAACAATTTTTATATATGCTGAAAAACTCAAAAAATTACCCGAAGATTTTTATAAAAATGGAGTTAAATTAATAACAAGAGAATATAAAAGAGAATATTTTGAATATAAAATTGCAAGCTATATAGAGATTATTAGAAATAAAGATTTATTAAAAAAACAGAAAGCATTTAATATTTTATACACTTATGATAATTATGTTTATGAATGTGCAACAGCAAATATATTTTGCTTTAAGGGTAAAAACTTAATAACACCTGATAAAGTTTTAGAAGGAGTTACAAGATATTTCGTTATAAAATTAGCAAAAAATGATGTTAATGTTTTTATTAGACCATTAAGATTTGAAGAATTATTAAAAGCAGATGAGGCTTTTATAACAGCAACAACAATTGATATATTGCCAGTTGTAAAAATTGATAATTATAAAATTAATAATGGAAAAGTAGGAGAGAAAACTAAGTTTTTAATGGAAAAATGGAAAAATTTTGTGAATTCTCAAAATTAGATATAGAAGAAGTAATAAAAAAACTTGATACTTCTTTAAATGGTTTAAGTAAAAAAGAGGCAGAAGTAAGATTAAAAAAAATTGGGCTTAATGAAGTAAAAATATTTAAAGTAGAAGCATTTGAGATTTTAAAAAGAAATCTTTTAAACTATTTCAATCTCTTATTATTATTCGCTGGAATTTTATCTTTTATTATAGAGGGCCTAGATGTTGAAACTATAATCATATTTGCACTCTTTTTAATCGCAATTTCTGTTTCATTTTATCAAGAATATAAGGCAAATAAGCTTGTAGAAAAACTTTTACAATTTTTCAAAAGATATGTTAAGGTTAAAAGGGATGGAGAATTTAAAATAATTGATAGTAGATATTTGGTGCCTGGTGATTATATAAGAGTTGAAGCTGGGAATTTAATTCCAGGAGATGTAAGAATAATTAAAGAAGAAAATCTTTTGATAGATGAATCAGCATTAACTGGAGAAAGCGAACCTGTTTCTAAAATAATTGATAAAATTGAAACTGCTAAAGATGTTTATTCTGCTAAAAATATTGGATTTAATGGTACAATAGTAAGTCAAGGATTTTTAGAAGGAATTGTTTTTGCAACTGGTAAAGATTCTTATTTTGGTAAAATATCAAAAACAACATTAGAAATTTATAAAGAAACAGCATATCAAAAAACATTAAATAGATTTACTAAATTAATAGCATATATAGCTTTATTATTAGCAGGTTTGATAATCATTCTTAATTATTTTAGACCAGAACCATTAAATTTTGGAGAATTAGCAATATTTACTATAGCTTTAATAGTTTCTATAGTTCCAGAATTTTTACCAGGAGTAACAGTTTTAGCATTAACCTTATCAGCATATAAATTAGCAAAATTAGGGGTTGTAGTAAAAAGATTGTCAGCAATAGAAGATTTAGGAGGAATTCAAGTTTTATGTGTAGATAAGACAGGAACAATCACAAAAAATATTTTAGTATTTAAAAAAATTATTGCCAATGATGAAGAAAGATTTTTAAAATATTTTTTTGCAGATTATTTTTTGACAAAAGAAATATCTCCATATACAAAAGCTTTATTAGAAAGTAAAAAAATTAATTTAGAAAAAATTAAGGAAGAAATAAAAAATATTGATTTAATTGAAGATATTCCATTTGATCCATTAAAAAGAATAAAAATCACAAAAATAAAAGAAAATGGAGAAGAAATCGAAATAATCAAAGGAGCACCAGAAAATGTTATAGAGAATTTAAAAGACGATAAAGAAAAATATTTGGAAGAATTTAGAAATCTTTCTAATGAAGGATTAAGGACATTATCTTTGGGCATATTAAAAAACGGAAGATTTGAATATTTAGGAATTGTTGGTTTCGAAGATCCATTAAAAGAAACAGCAAAAGATGCAATTGAAAAGGCTAAAATGCTTGGAATAAAAATAAAAATTTTAACAGGAGACGCTAAAGAGGTTGCAAAAAGTGTTGGATTAGAATTAGGATTGTGCAAAGAAGATGAAGAAGTTATTTTAGGAGAAGAGATTAGAAATATTAATGATGAAGAATTAAGAAAAATTGTTGAAGAGCATAATATATTTGCAAGAGTTTTGCCAGAAGATAAATATAAGATAATAAAAGTTTTACAAGAAAAATATTTTGTAGGATTTTTAGGAGAGGGAATTAATGATGCACCAGCATTAAAAATAGGAGATGTTTCTTTAGTTGTAGATAGTGCAGCTGATATAACAAAACAAGAAGCAGATATTTTACTAAAAGAAAAAGATTTAAATTTAATTGTAAGTTCTATATATGAAGGAAGAAGAGATTTTTATAATTTGGGAAAATATTTAAAGCATACAATGAGCGGTAATTTTGGAAACTTTTTCGCTATCTCATTTTTAACAATGTTTTTAAAATACATTCCATTACTTCCAATTCAAATTCTTTTAACTAATTTGATAACTGATTTGCCATTAGGACCGGTTGCTGTAGATAATGTTAATGATGAAGATATCAAAAAACCAATTTCTATATCCTCTTATACATTCATATTTTTGCTAATAATTCTTGGATTAGTGGCAGGTATAATAAATATAGCAACATTTTTGTTAGTTAAAAATTTACCACCAGATTATGTTAGAACAGCTTTATTTATAATTACTACACTTACAGGAATTTTTGTTATGTTTTCTATAAGAACAAGAAAATTTATAATATTTAATCCAAAAATGCCACTTATTTTATTATTAACACTTTTATTAGCAATAGATCTTACAATTCTTTTTGTTATTCATCCATTATTTATGAAATGGTTTGGGTTTGTATATTTGCCTTTAAAAATTTATATTTGCATTTTAATATTACTTCTTGTTTTTATAATTTTTACAGAATTAGCAAAGAAAATAGTTTATAAGATTTTCCCAGATACAATTTAAATATTGGAAACGATCCTATCCCAAAAGTCTTTAATTTTTTTTATTCTTTTTAAAATCCTTTCTGCTTTTCTTTTTTCTTTTATATCTCCTCTATCCATTTTCTCTATTAATTCCTCTATAAATTTATCACTCTTAAAATTTTTAAGATTCTCTAATAATTGAAAAGCTTCTTGATTTTGAGATATAAAATCTATTTCGCCATTTTTATATTTTATTAAGAATAAACGAAAATTTATTACGAATTTTTTAAAATCTTCTATAGAATCTTTGAGCTTTCTTATAATATATCTAATTCGCTTTTCCTCTGATAAATTTTTCAATTCTTCAATTTCTTTTGTAGTAAATCCTATCGAAATTTTATATACTTTATTATCAATCCCTCCTTCTAAAAACGTTATAGGATTTATACTTGCTTGGTAATTTCCTGAAGTAGATAATATATATTCATATCCTTTTTTTATAGATAAATCAAAATCTTTAAGGCCCAAATTTTTAAGCTTTGTCTCAAATAAAATATTTTCAGCTGTTTTTTCATCTTCATAAACCATTATGTCAATTGCTAAAATCATGATTTTAGAATCTATATTTAAAGCAAGATAAATATCACCTGTGCCAAAATAATCATCAATTTTAGGTGTATGCTCAGCTATATATTTTGATTTTAAAATATCTAAAACTATATCTTCCCCCTCTTCACCCATCTTTTGAATTTTCCATGCTTTTTCTAAAACATCTTCACTACCTCCATCCTTTAACATTTTAATATAAGTTTGATTAACCCAATATCTTTTCAATGCCTCCAGATATTTTTCATACCTTCTTTCATAATATTTATTAGCATCTATAAATTTTTTAAAATCTTCGAATGTTTTAAAATAATTAGCTTTTCCACTTTTTATTCTTTCGATACTTCTATTAAGGCTTTCTTTTCTTCTTTTCTGCCACGGTTTAGAAATTTTTTTATTAAACAATAAACCACCTAATTTTTCATAATCAATTTCGCCATCCTTATATGCTTTTAAAAAATAGTTACCAAGCCAAATATAGAAATTTTTTAATTTTTCTTCAAATTCAAACATTATGAAATTATAAATTATAATTTAGATATGGAAAAGGAAATTAAAAATTTTTTAAAAAAATATGAGAAAATAAGACCTAAACCCAAAAGAGAACTTGATCAATTTAGGGCGCAAGAAGAAACATTATGGAGAAGGGCTATTCTATTATCACAAATCCCAGAAATAGAAAATAAAAAAATTTTATTTTTAGGAGATGCAGACTTAACTTCAATTATTTTTTCTAAATATTTCAAGGCAAAAGAAATAGCCGTTGTTGATATAGATGAAGAGATTTTAGATTTTATAAATTATGTTAGTGAGAATGAAAATTTAGATATAAAAACTTATGAGCACGATTTAAGGGAACCATTAGATAGAAAAATTTTTTATGATTATGATGTTGTATTTTTTGATCCTCCATATACTTCAAGGGCAGTTAATGTTTGGTTATTAAGAGCAATGGAAGCAAGCTTAGGGAAGGGAAGCAATAAAAAAAGAAAAAGCTACGATCTCTTAAATAAAAAATTTTATATAATGTGTTTTGGGTATACTGATAGAAATTTAGAAAAAGGATTAGAGGTTCAAAGAATAATTAGCAAATTAGGTTTGATAATTCAAGAAAAATATAGAAACTTTAATAAATATTATGGAGCAGAAACAATAAAAAATGTAAGTGATCTTTATATAATTCAACCAACTCCACAAGTTAACTTAAAATTAATAGATACAATGAAGAAAGGATTTTATACATACGAGAAATGAAAAAAATCACAACAAAAACTAAATTAAGAGAGATTTTAGAAAATAAAAAGCTTTTCGAGGTTTTAGAGAAATATAATTTTCCTTGTCTAAGCTGTCCATTAGCAAAATTTGAATTAGAGAATTTAGAACTGGGTCAAATTTGCAAAATTTATAATATAGATGCTAATAAATTGATTAAAGAATTAAATGAGGAAACAAGAGAATAATCATTCAACTTCTGCTTTTTCTATCAAAATTTCATGAAAATAGCTCTTATATCCCTTTTTCTTTCTATACCTCGTTTTTGGTTTAAATTTAATTATTAAAGTTTTCTTTTTTATATTCTTTAAAATCTTCCCTTTGATTTTTATATTTTCTAAATATGGTCTACCAATCTCTAAATTTTCTCCATCAAAATACAATAAAACTTTATCGAAAACAACCTCTTCACCTTCATTTTTATCTTTTATTTTATTAACAACAATTTTTGAACCATCTTTTACCAAATATTGTTTCCCTCCTGTCTCAATTACCGCAAGCATTTTTAATAATTTAAATAAAAACTATTTATAAGATATAACAAAAAGTATTGTTAATAATTGACCTTTTTGATATTTTTTTAAACACTTCCTTATAAGGAAATTGGAAATTTAATTTCCAATCATTAATTGCAAAAATATCTTGCTTGCTATATAAAAAATTAAACTCCTGGTCCATCAAAAATCCCTTTAAATTCTTATATTTTTTGTCCTCCCTAATTTTATTATTTAAACAAATTCTCATTTTATTTCTTAATGTCTCAATTACCGCAAGTATTTTTAATAATTTAAATAAAAACTATATAAAAAAATCACGATATTTAATAAAAAAATGATAAGATTAATTTTTTTTATTAATTCTTCTTTTACCCCCAAAAAGCTTAATAAATAATTATACATTATAACTAAGGAAAATGCAATAGGGAAAATAAAGATATCAGATTTAGGAGATAAAATATAGTTTTCAGGGTATTTATGGTATAAGAAAACAATCTCATTTTGATTGATATAAAAATATAAAAAACCCCAAAGAACAAAGATTAAAATAATCAAAATCAAATTATAATACAAAACCTTCATTTTAAGTTATTAAAAATATTAATTCCTGAACGATATACTTAACTGCTTCTTTTTTAGAAAAACCCAAAGCACACTTTTTCATCTCTTCCAATGTTTCTGGTTCATTAAATAATCTTTTTACAATCGAGGTTAATATCCCCTTATTAAAGTTTGGCTCTTCTATAACAATTGCTGCTCCTGTATCAGCATATTCATAAGCATTTTCTATTTGATGCCTTCCAGAAACTTCCTCTCTTATTGGAATCAATATACTTGGCTTTCCACTTGCAGCTATTTCAAAAATTGCACCAGCACCTGCTCTTGATATTATTAAATCAGACATTTTCATTAATTTTATTAAATCCTCATGATCGATGAATCCTAAGGGATGATAATATTTCTTTTTTGTAGGGACATTTTCTAAGATAAAACCATCTGCTATTTCTTTAAACTCTTTATATAGATTTTCTCCTAATTGATGAACAACCTGTCCTAAATTAAGCAACTCATCTAAAGACTCTATTATTACTTCATTTATTTTTAAAGACCCCTGTGATCCTCCAATTACTAAAATTATTCTTTTATCTTTTTCTAAACCAAATCTTACATAATCAGAATCATCAGGTAATATTTTATCAAAATCAGGATCTATAGGATGACCAATCAAAGCTGTTTTTTTAGGATTAAAATATATTTTACTCTTTTCAAATGATATTGCTATTCGTGTAGCAAATTTTCCTGCTATTATATTACTCCTTCCAGGTATAGAATCAGATTCATGAATTAAAATAGGAATTCTAAAAAACCATGCAGATATAACAACCTCTAAGCTTCCATATCCCCCCTTTGAAAAAACAGCATCAGGCATAAATTTATAAACTAACCAAAATGCTTTTAAAAAAGATATCGGAAACTTTAAAAAATCTACAAAATTTCTTACATCAAAATACCTCCTAACCTTTCCTGCTGGCAATTCATATACTTCTATCCCTTCTTTTTCTAACAATTCTTTTTTAAGAGGTTTTGCTCCAATATAGATCAATTTTAAATTCAAATCTCTCCTTTTACATTCTTCTTTTAATAATTTTGCAACAGATAGCAATGGAAAAAAATGCCCTCCGGTTGCACCTCCTGTTAGACAAACTATTAGCTCCTCCATTTTTAAAACTTCACTTTTGGGGCTTCTTTCTCTCCTTCTATTTCAAAATATTCATAAGAAGGAAAATTAAATTTTTTTGATATCAAGTTATTTGGGAAATAATTTTTAAAAGCATTATATTCCATTACTACAGCATTATAAAATCTTCTTGAAGCCATAATTTTATCTTCAGCATCTCTTAATTCTCTTTGTAGCTCTAAAAAATTTTGATTAGCCTTTAATTCAGGATAATTTTCAGCTATTGCAAATAAAGTTTTTAATGTTGATGTTAGCATATTATCAGCTTCAATTTTATCTTTTAATGAACCAGCACTTAATAATAAACTTCTTGCCTCTGCAACTTTTTCAAAAATCTCCCTTTCATGGCTTGCATAACCTTTTACAGTTTCAACTAAATTTGGAATTAAATCGGCCCTTCTTTTCATTTGTACATCAATATCTCCTATGGCCTCCTTTACCCTTTGATCTAATAAAACCAATCTATTATAAACATATATAACCCAAAGTATTATTAAAGCTATTATTCCTAAAACAATGTAAATTATTAACATTTTTTAGTTTATTCTCTTAATGGCGACGAAACTACTAAATTATAAGATTCCTTTATTAAATCAGCATCTTCAATAACTTTATCAATTGCTTTAGAAACCTTTTCACAATCATTTATGCTTATTCTGTCTCCCTCCTTATCAATATATATTACCAAAGATCTTCTTCCCATTTCTCTAGTGTATTTTATATCCACCAATTCATAACCCAAATCTTCAATTATATCCTTTATTAAATTTCTTACTTTTTCTAAATCCATTAAATTAATTCTTTTAGCTCCTTAATAAATGTTTCTAATTTTTTACTTCCAATCTCTCCCTTTTTATGCTCTCTTATACTAACCTTTTTCTCCGTTTCCTCCTTTTTTCCTACAACAACTATGAAAGGAATTTTTTCTTCTTCTGCCATTAATATCCTTTTTGATAATGTTTCATCGGCATAATAAATCTTTACTCTAAAATCTTTTTTCAATTCATTATAAACTTTTTCAGCATAATTCTCATTATCTTTATTGATTGGTAATATAACAATTTGAATAGGTGCTAACCAAAATGGAAAAGCTCCCCTATAATGCTCTATTAATACTCCTATAAATCTTTCCATAGAACCTATTAATGCTCTATGTATCATAAATGGCCTCTCTTTTTCTCCCTTGTTATTTACAAAAGTAATATCAAATCTTTCTGGTAAATTAAAATCTATTTGAATAGTTGTACACTGCCATTCTCTTCCTAATATATCTTTAACCTTTATATCAATCTTTGGTCCATAAAAAACCCCACCTCCAGGATCAATCTTATAATCTATACCTTTTTCTTTTAGTATAGAAATTAAAGTATTTGTAGCAAATTCCCATCCTTTTTCTGTTCCAGCATATTTTTCAGGTCTTGTAGATAAATATATATTAAACTCTTCAAACCCAAACTTTTTTAATATTCTTAATCCATGATCCAAAAGCTTTCCAACCTCTTCTTTTAATTGTTCTTTTGAACACCAAATATGAGCATCATCTTGAGTAAAACCCCTTACTCTTGTTAAACCATGCAATGTTCCTGACCTTTCATACCTATAAACTGTTCCAAACTCAGCATATTTTATTGGCAAGTCTTTATAAGATCTGATTTTTGATTTGAAAACTTTTACATGAAAAGGACAGTTCATAGGCTTTAAAAGATATTCTTCTTCATCAATTTTTATAGGAGAGTACATATTTTCTCTATAAAGATCCCAATGGCCAGAAGTTTGCCATAATTGAAGTTTTCCTATGTGAGGAGTAACAACAAATTCATAACCATTATTTATAAGCTCATTGTATAAAAAGTTTTCAATTATTTTTCTTAATGTTGCCCCTTTAGGAAGCCATATAGGCAATCCAGCTCCAACTTCTTCATCAAATATAAATAACCCTAATTTCTGACCTAAAACTCTATGATCTATTTTTTCAGCCTCCTCCAATCTTTTTAGATATTCATCAAGCTCTTTTTTAGTTTCAAAAGCAACACCATATATTCTTGTAAGCATAGGATTTTTTTCTTCACCTCTCCAATAAGCACCAGCAATTTTTATCAACTTAAAACAATCAATAGGAATTTCAGAAGTATTATTTACATGGCCACCTTCACATAAATCAATAAAATTACCTACTTGATAAATTGTAACTGTTTTTACTTTTTTAGGTTTTAGTTTTTTCTCTTTTATCTTTAAAATCTCATCATAATCAGTTGTCCCATATTTTTTTAAATCTTCTAATAACTCTAACTTAAATTTTTGTTTTAATTTTTGAAATAGTTTTATAGCCTCCGAAATTTTTAATTCCTTTTTAACAAATTTTAAATCTTCATCAATCATAGTTTTCATTAATTCTTCTAATTCTTCTAAGATAGTTTCATCAACTTTTTTAGAAAATAAAATGTCATAATAAAAACCATTCTCAATAACAGGACCAACACCCAACTTTGCTTTTGGATCTATTTTTAAACAAGAAG
>Ga0080004_1114066_pt1 | contig 21024 bp, 22 predicted proteins | sample WasSprMetagenome_FD_69207 | JGI IMG/M metagenome (GOLD analysis project Ga0080004, IMG submission 69207) | Sulfidic aquatic microbial communities from Washburn Spring, Yellowstone National Park, USA - WS (SPADES assembly) (version 2) | ecosystem: Environmental > Aquatic > Thermal springs > Hot...
TATCTACTGATTCGACTTAATGTTTATTAATAAGTGTCACAGCATTTTTGCTATGCAAACTAGGAAATTTTCGAGAAGGGAATTATTAAAATACTTGATCTCCGGCGTCGTCGGAATAGGAATTGGATACTCAGCCGGGATATTAACGAGGACTCCTGAAGTTAAGTATCTTACAACCACCCAAACCACCACAGTAACACGCACCGAGACCGTGTCTGCTTCACCTGTTACTACGCCAACTGCTTGGTCATTAAAGGAGGCGGCAAGGCCGTATAGGGGCACCACAGTTAGGATAATTGGTGAATTTCTACCTCCTTTAGAGGCAGTTGCAAAACTTAAAGACCTGTTTGAGGATGAAACAGGAATACACGTTGAGGTTGAGATGTACGAACACACGGAAGTTGTTGAAAAGGTTACGTTTGATCTTTCTGCAGGAGCTGGTATCTATGATGTGATATTAAACCCACATCGCGAAATAGGAAAGTTAGCTGAGAATGGATGGCTTGTGCCTCTTAATAAATATCTCAGCAATCCAGCGCTTACGCCACCTGGTTTTGATCCTTATAAAGAGTTCTGGAAAGGTGTGACTGGGACATTCAGAGGAATAAAGCTCAAGAAAGGAATTTTCGGAGAGATTTGTGATTATAAGGGAACAATCTATGGATTGCCGGACAAGACTATCACACGCCACCTGTGGTATAGGAAGGATCTATGGAATGACCCTTCACACAGGGAGAAGGTTAAGGATAAATATGGTTTTGATATTCCAAGCCCATGGGATCTAACTACAGATCAATATATGAAACTCGCAGAATATTTCACAAATCCCGGAGCAGAGTTTCCTCAAGTTAAGTATGGCACATGTATTGAAGGAAAGAGACATCCCTGCCTTTGGTATTCTTACCTCGACTGGTTGCACGCCTTTGGTGGCCAAGTAATAGATCAGGCGAGTGGAGATGAGTATGGAAAAGTCGTCGTAAATGAACAAGAAGGTATTGATGCACTACAATATATGATTGATCTGCTTCCGTATTGTCCACCTGGGACCCTTTCATACTTCTGGGACGATGCTATGGCAGCGATGCAGCAAGGACTTGTATCACATACACTTATGTGGAACGATGCTGTCTATGCTTATGTAGATCCATCAGTATCGAAAGTTGCGGCTGAGCTGGGAGCACGTAATGCCTGCGGCTTCGGACCCGTACCTTACCATCCTGAAAAAAGGCTCAAAGTATTTCAGGTAGAGGGCTGGTTTGCCGGAATACCTTATTCCTCGAAAAACAAAGAGGCAGCTTGGTTATTTATGATTTGGATGACTTCTCCAATGATAGAACTAGAAAAGCACTTGAAAGGTGGAATGACTGGAAGACCTGATGTTGCAAAGAAGGTTATAGAAGAATTCGAGAAATTAGAAGCCGAAGGAAGAATGATACCTGGAGTTGAGTCATATACAGAAGTCGCATACCGTCTTTATACTACCTATCAATATATACCAAAGCCAACTTTCCCTGAACAGGAAACAATTGTGGAGATTCTCATTGAGGCAATATCTAAGGCTTTGATGAAAGAGCTGTCACCTAAAGATGCGCTTGACTGGGCTGCTGAGCAGATGAAAGAAAAGATACCAAAATTATCTTAAGCAACCCAGCACAATATTTTTTATTCATTGGAAACTTAATAATCTTTAAAGTTGTACAATTTTAAAGTTTTAAATGAGAAACATTGTCCCGGATTGTTTTCCGTGGCTTTTGGGGTAGGTGCTTGTGGTGGGCTACGTCGCTTCTCTTCTGGCCTGTGGCCAGTTGAGGAGATAAAGCTTGCCGCGAGGTTTAAGGTGGATCTCGTGGATGTTGCCCCGCCGGCAGATCCTCAGTGACCCTCAACAGCTTGTTGAAGACTCTCCTAAGCGTGCTCATGCCGGCATCCCCAAGTGGTGGAGGTCGACTGCGAGTCCGATGATGAGGAGCTGATCTCTCTGAGAGGTCTCTAAAGCTTAAACTAGCAATATGACAATATGAAACATAATAGAATAAGCCTTCTCATACAGAGGATAGTTATTAAACCTGAACAAATTAGACAATCTATCAAGGATGTAATCCAATACATGCATAAGAAAACATAACAGTAACTAGGCCATAGACATAAAGAGGGGCGTGTCCAACTATTATTTGCTATTTATAAACTTTAAAGCTACACTTATAAGTAATCTAGGAAGAGTTTACGAATTATTGGACACGCCCTAGATGGTGTAAGGTTTAAAAAGCTTCTGACCTAACTCTACTGAATGCTGGTGGATTCCCACTGCCATGTATATGGTTTTAGGATTGGTGAATTAGAAGGCTTCAAGGACATACTGATAGTAGGGGTTGCAGAAGATTATGATAGCAGTATCAAGAATCTTGAGATATCTAAGGCTTTCCCGAATATCTATCCATTTGTAGGGGTACATCCATGGAACCTCCAAGATATTGGGGAGGAAGAAGTTAAGAAGATTCTAGAGATTGCTGGAGAATCTAGTGGGATAGGAGAAGTAGGGTTAGATAAGAGGTGTAGCAAGAAGAATATAGAAGGGCAGATCAAGGTCTTCAGATCATTTTGTGAAGTAGCTTCCGAGAAGAATCTACCAATGAATATCCATGCTCTGGATGCTTGGAGAGAATGCTTCAATATTGTAACTAGCTATAATGTTAAGAGTGTACTCTTCCACTGGTATACTGGTCCAATCGACCTTCTAGAAGAGATAGCTTCCCAAGGATACTATATCTCAATCAACCCAGCTGTTATTATCCAACCGAAGCATAGAAGTATTCTTGAAAAAGCTGAGGTCGAGATACTAATTACTGAGAGTGATGGCCCCTACCTGTATCGTGGTATGAGTCTCAACCCTCTAAAGATAAGAGAATTGTTGGAGACCATAGCGAAATTAAAAGATTTGCCATTAGAATACGTTGAGAGAGTTATTGAGGGAAACTTTAAGAAATTCATTGGATAGATTCTACGTTATCTTATGCGTTCCTTCAATATCTTAAAGAGGGCACTAGCTTCTCTATCAATTTTTGTTCTCCTATGTGGTAGAAGGTTCCCGCTAAATGTTTTCGGAATGTGGAGAAGCTCATGAATAATGATCTTGTCTTTCTCATCTTCAGGGAGGGCATCAAAGTTCTCTGATACAAACTCTATAACGTAGTGTGGCTTAATCTTTAAACCTTCTAGGAATGCTCTAGAGACCCCGTGTATCCTAGCATAAGTATCAGACCTTGATCCGAAACTCCTGACACATTTAACTCTCTCAACATCAATATACGCAAGCCCAATAACCTTAATTATCTCCTTTACACGCTCCTCGACGTCAGGAGCCGGAACATATCTAACTTTCATTACTTATAACAATCTCTAAATGTAATAATAAAAAGATTATTCTAAAGTTACGATTTTGGATTGATAGAATATATAATATTGCTCATCTCTTCTTGGGAACATCTATCTGATTCTTCTTCATATTCTTCTATCATTTCGAGTAGCTCAAGCATTCTTGAAACTACTCTATATTCCTTACCTGACATAATTGATGCTAAACTAAGCCCTCCACCAGTCTCTATGAAGAGGAACATAGCTTTTAAGGGAAATCCTCCAGTAAGCTTGCTTAAGACCTCTTCGTCTGTTACTGGGAGACTGAAATATCTATCCATCCTCCACCCTGAAACTACGTTAACAACCCCTCTAGACATTTCTTCTATGATGACTTCAACAAACTCGTAGGGTTTTGGATTCTCAAGTATTTCTACTTCTTCTGCTACTAGTTTTTCTTCTCCTGTCTGCCTGCTTACTACTACTTTTATCCTAGCAAATACTCCAAGCCTAAACTTTCTGGGAACCTCCCTTATATAGATTATCCAAGACCTTACTCCTGGAGAGATAACTCTAACCCGATAATTGATTATGTTCTTCTTCAATATAGGCTCAAAAGATACGATATATCCATACACCTCAAAAGATTCTTCATCCATACATGTTAGCCTCCACTAACCTAATACAGATTATGAAGTGTTAGATAAAAATAATATATCTCACATAGCATAAATAATCCGGGCCTGCATGGAGAGAGTGAGAATTTCAAGCTGGATGGATGCGAAAAGCATTGCTGAAGGAGAAGTTGAGGAGAGGCTTGGAGGAAAGATTAAAGATTCATGGGTTGAAAGTATCTGGTTAACTCCATATAGTGAGGGGAGTAAATGGATCGTTAAATTAAAAGTAGTGTTGACTAAAGGACTATTTAAGAAGAAAAGCTACGATGTCTTTGTGAAGATCAATTCAATAACAGGAGAAGTAGAAGAATTCAGAGCATCAGAACCATTCAAGTAGATGCTGACGTTAGGCTGGCTCAGCGACGGCCATTTATCTTCACAATTCTGAACTCGGCAAATTCTTCATCGCCAGCCAGTGTAGAGATATTCAATCAATTATTTAATGTTGATCACCAGAATATTGTCTATCCTTAACTCCTTTTTTCTCATAGAATATAATTGAGAGATAGTTTCTCAGTAACTGTACTCCATGCCTGAGCTTCGATGGATTCATTAACAAGGCTTCATTAAGCTTCTCTTCTATCATTCTCAATTCTTCATCATTTAACCTGAAACCCATTGAGCCCGCTATATCTAATACATGGCTGACCCTTTTTACTCCAGGTATAGGTACAGTATTCTCCCATCTAAGTATCCAGTTTAAAACAATCTGCGTAACCGTCCTCCCTCTTCTACCCGATATATCTCTTAAAGTATCTAGTAAAGGAGCAATGCTTTCTAACTTCCTCGATGTAAAGTATGGGTTGGATCTTCTAACCAAGTCTGTAGGCTTATTCATCTTACTGTATTTCCCCGTAAGAGCACCTTGCGCTAGAGGACTGTAAGCTATTATCGTTATCTTTTCTCTTAAACAGTAACCCAACAAGTCTCTCTCAACGTCTCTCTTCAGCATATTGTGTTCTACTTGGTTCCAGTTAGTCTTTGATGTATGAGTATTAAACGTAGGTTGGGAAGATGCATAATCTCCTTAGGATATAGAGTTTATTTCTAGAACTTGTAGCCTATCCTACGTAGAAACTTTCTCCTTTCTTCTATATCTTTCTCGTCTTCTATTCCCTTAGACTTATATCCATCTATTACAGCCATCACACCTCTCTCCATCTTCACATCGCCTCCTTGAGTAAATATTATCCATAAACCCTAGCTTAAACATTCTAGACCTAACATCAAACTATTCCTAAACCTATCCACAATATACTATCAGGCCGCGAGGACAGAAAGTGGATAAAAATGCTTATTCGGACACTATCTTTTGCTCGCAAACAAGGTTTAAATATAGCGTAAGAGACTGCTCAAGCATGAGCGATAAAACGAAAATATCAAGAAGAGAGTGGTTAAGGGTTACTGCTGGGACAATTGTGGGGATAGCTGTTGGGGGAGTTGCTGGATATTATATAAGGGGTCTGGTAGCTCCTCCCCCACCCTCTGTACGAGAATTTAATTTCATGACGTATTCAGCGAAAGTAGATGAATGGTTTCCGGTGATTCTATATCGATATAGGAAGGAGAGAAGACCTGACGTATCGGTCACTTTTAGAAGAGTTGAGTGGTTGGATTGGCCCGTGGCGTTTAGCTCCGCAATTGCTGCAGGAGAAAAGCTTGACTTCATACTATATGATCCACACTGGGCATCCCAATACGTTGAGCAGGGTCTCATACCCGATCATTATAAGCTCTTTCCAAAGGAGTTCTTGAAGGATTGGTATGAATGGACTTTAGAAGCTAATGTCGTGGCAAGTGGCAAGGCTCGAATTTTGTCAGGAATACCCTACGATGTCCAGACGTTCGGAATATATTATAACAAGAAAATTTTTGGAGACTCAGGGATAGAAGTCCCTGAATGGTTAAATAAAGATCATCCTGATGCGTTTACTAAAGATGAATTTTATGAAGTTTGTGAAACACTAAGGAAGAAAGGTATAGACCCGATCGCATTCGCTGGAGGAGAGAGTTGGTACTATATATTTCCCTTCTATTTTGCCATACTTCAATTCCAGTCAGATCCAGTTGGATTTGCCATAAACTCTATGAAAGGTAGAATAAGGTATGATGGCCCAGAATATGTACAAATATTTGAAGAAGCGAAGAATTTGTCGAAGTATTTTGCAAAAGGATTTATGGCTGAGAAAGAATCAACTGCAGCATCACTTTACGTAGCAGGTAAGACTGCAATGTTTATTGGTGGGACATGGGCGAGGAGATATATGATGACAGTTGCACCTCCAGACTTCCCTTGGGAGGTTATGCCAGTGCCATATAATCCGCCTTTACATGGGGCAAGCTTCGGAGGGACTTCGCCTTCATGGGCTATTCTTTCAACAGTCAAAGATGAAAATCTTGATATAGTCATAGATCTAATAAAGTTCGCATGCAGAGATGATAATATACTAGTTTACACATCAATAGACCCGGGAGTTGGGCTGCCATTCAAACCGACCTATAAGGATAAAGTAGTAGAGCAAGGCCTTTTTAAACCCATCGGAATATTTGATAGTTTCCTAAGGATCTCCCAGTTTGCTAAGGTGTGGCTTGACTGGGTTTATGAACCCGAGATTGTTACCGCAATAAACACTGAGGTTTCCAATGTTATACAGGGAGTTCATACACCTAAAGAGGCAGCACAAGAGGTCCAAAGAGTGCATGATAAATTAGTAAAAGAGGGGAAAGCATATTACCCCCAAGAGTAAAACCCTAAATATACTTTTTTTTATTCCTGCACTTTCATTTTATATTTTGTTTTACCTAGTTCCAATTATAGTTTCTTTTTTTATAAGTTTTACTCAATGGACACCCTTGAATCCAACTCTAACTAGGTTTGTAGGGTTATCAAATTACTCGAGACTAGCAGATGATCCTTACTTTTGGAGTTCACTTACAATCAGCCTGATACTTACCGGTGCTACGCTCATAATAGAGAATACCCTAGGTCTTTTACTAGCTGTTCTAGTATCTCAAGCTCTGCGGGGCAGACGTTTATACAACACGTTAATATTTGCTCCAGTAGTTATTCCACCTATTTACGTTGGAATCCTCTGGTCATGGTTTGCACATAAAGATCTTGGCCTTATTAGTCCGCTTTTTCAATTTTTTTCTGGAGAAAAAATTGCATTACTTGGTGAACCATTTACAGCCCTATTAACTATAATTGTAGCGAATAATTGGAGGTGGATAGGGTTTGCATTTGCTATTTATCTCGCTTCTCTTCAAGAGATCCCTTCGAATTTATATGAGGCGGCTCAACTTGATGGTGCAAACAGATTTAGAATATTCTTTCACATAATTTTACCGATGCTGAAGAAGACGATCATAATGTTGAGTGTACTGATCACTGCTGGGGCTTTTCAAACCTTTGACCTTGTTTATTCTATGACTGAAGGGGGACCCGCCCGTTCAACAGAAGTTCTGCCCTTATATATTTACAGGGTCGCATTTTTCTATTATGATGTCGGATTAGCCTCAGCCATGGCCGTTATAATGTTTCTCATAACATTATCAGTCTCATTCATTTACTTACGGATTCTGAGAGGGGAATAAGTAATGAAAAACCTCGAAAAAACTCAATTGGTTATCCATGTCTTATTAGTTACTGCTACAGTTTTTTTCATGTTACCTATAGCATGGCTTACATGGTCTTCTTTCAAACTGACAAGAGAACTTTTCGAAAACCCCTGGCCTCCAAGAGATCCTACTTACATCAACTTTATCAATGCCTTCTCCATGATGAATTTCTTGAGAGCCGTTGCAAACAGTTTGATAATCACGGGGGCTGTTGTAGTCACGACTTTATTCGTCTCAGCATTAGTAGCTTATCCTCTTGCTGTTTATAGATTCAGAGGTAGGTCTTTTCTCTTGGCTTTCATAATGAGCGGCATGCTTGTCCCAAGCCAGGTCACTTTTATTCCGCTCTTCATAGAATTAAAAATTCTTGGATTGATTAACACTCTATTAGGAGTAATATTGCCACAAATTGCAAATGGAATACCGCTCGCCGTCCTAATACTTGTACCCTTTTTTAGAGGAGTCCTAAGGGAAGTAATAGAATCCTCGAGAGTTGATGGGTGCTCAGAGATGGGCATACTTTTCAGAATAGTTATCCCTTTATCTAAGCCCGCTTTTATCTTTGTCGGAATTTTTAAGGGAATACTGACATGGTCTGAATTTGTTATACCTTTAATAGTCCTATACAACGAGGAACTTTACCCATTGACGTTGACCATGCAGGTCTTTAAGCAGCATTATGCGGGAGTGTACTGGCCAGAAATGTTTGCTGGTTTAACGCTTAACATTCTGCCAATGCTGGTATTATATATATTATTTTCAACTAAGTTTATTCAAGGGTTAACGATGGGTGCTGTAAAAGGTTAACTAAGCATTTGTATTCCCTCTTCTGTAATTATATAAGATAAGAATTTTGAAGGGACTACTTCAAAATATGGATTTTTTGCAGTTATGTTGTCTAATACGTTCTGAGGCAACACCTCAGAAAGTTCACGCTCTTCTATCGAAACTTCATAGCTTGGACTTTTTTTCATCGAGTCGGCCACGACTATAAAAGGAACTTGGAATTCTTTCGCAGCTAAAGCTATTAATAGAGTCCCAATCTTGTTCACTATAGAATTATCGGGTAGAATACTATCAGCGCCCACTATAACTTTATCAACACTTGTTATAACTGTTCCTACAGCAGCATCAACTATCAACGTTACATTGATTCCTTCTTTTGCAAGAGCATAAGCTGTTTCCCTTCCTTCCATAGATGGCCTCGACTCGGTTACAATCACATCCATCTTCTTGGTCTTCGCTGCGCTAATCAAACAGCCGAGCACAGTATTACTATAACTATGTGTCAATATCGTATCTCCTTCAGCGATAAGCTCATTAGCATATTCAGAGATTTTTGTCAACGTTTTCCTAGACTTGTCTATAAGCTCGTCGCATTTCTTAGCAAACACATTAATACATTCTTCTATAGGTGCACCTTTTTCCAATAATTTTTTAAATTCGGATATCGCAGAGGATACATAGTTTCTCACAGATATCATGGAAGGTCTAAGACTAGAGACGTATTCTCCATACCTTACTATTTCTGAAAGTAGTTCTTCCTCATCATTCTTGGGTAGCATCTCTACTTTTAGTTTTAAAGCCACTAACGATGCCTCCACAACCTTACTCGCTCCCCTTATAACGTTCTTTCTTATGAGTTCTTCTATTTGGTATATATTATTCCAAGACAAGAGTGATCACCAACCCATCTTAAGTAAAACCTCCTGGACTTTAAACATATTTTTTCTTTTCACCAAAAAATCTTTCAACTCTAATAGTGTAGGTAATGCTGTTCTACTTCCTATCCTCGTTACAGCAAATGCCCCCATAGCATTAGCTATGACTGCTGATTCAATTGGACTTAATCCATTTAGTAATCCGATAGTTAATCCAGCACAAAAAGCATCTCCTGCACCACCGGGGTCTCTAGTTTTAACTTTGAACGATGGAATAAAATTAACTTTATCTTCATAGAAAATGATGCAGCCCCTCCGACCCAGCTTAACAGCAATTATCTCAGGCCCAGCTTTATTTAATTCCAGCAATCCATTCTTTACATTTTTCAGACCAGTCAGCATAAACAGTTCACCTTCATTAGGAGTTATTACATTTACGTACTTTAATACTTTCTTTAACGCTTTAAGACCACTATTAGGAAGATAGGGACATGGGTCTAGGATTACCATGATCCCCTCCTTCTTTGCCAATTTTAAAACTTTTTCCGTCGTCTCTCTTAATGGTTTTTCTATGAAATTATATCCGCTTACGGTGAGAATTGTAATTTGATCCAAAAATGAAAGGTCTAGTTCCTCAAATTTTAAATTAGCATACGTCTTCCAGAAGGATATTGAAGCTCTCTTTTTCCGTTTATCTATAAGCACTGTTGCAAGACCAGTTTTTATCGACTCATCAATAACCATGTAGTCCACAATAACACCATCTTTCTTAAATTCATCGAGTAAATTCTTCCCGAATATGTCACATCCGATTTTTCCAATAAATAATACCGGAATGTTAAGACGGGCTAAAGCTGCTGCATAATTTGCTGCAGAACCGCCAGGTAGAAAATGATATTCACGAACGCGATATGTTTTTGTAGTTATAGGTAGATTGTCAATTTCTAGTATCAAGTCCATAACTATATCTCCTAACACGCCGACCTCCCTTTTCATCTGTTCGGTACAATAAACATCGGTGAGAAATATACTTAACTCTTTGGCGTTATTATTTTTTCTTGGTTAAGTCTCTCTTCATAAGTCTAGTCCTACTGTAAAATTCTAAAACGTTCATGCATACTGGCGGTTATTCTCTACGTTTATCTTTTTAATTTCTGTAATAGCTAGTGAAGAAAAAGAATTAACGAATTTTTCTAGATCTATCTTATATTTCCTAGCCTAGGAAATTTCTAAATTACCAGAACTCTAAGAGTCATCACACCCAAGCAGCAACAAGATAGACCATAAGTGAGTAAGGTTCACTAACATGCTAACCATTAGTAATCGCGCCTCTATAGAATGTTGCCGATGCACGTATTTTGCTAGCTCTTTTACGGGTTCTTTATTTGTTGGTTTTCTAAGCCCTCATCCTCTATATTTTGGAATACTTTAAGATGAGTATCCATCTATTTCTTAGATGCCTTCTAGCTACTAGGAATATTCTTAAGTGTGGCAAGCTCCATCCTCACGGCTATTGATATGTACTTCTTCTCTAGTGTATTCTCTTAACGTATGGTTTACCTTTTCATGTACGTTCTGAGCGAGCCTGCAGATATCTTTGAGGAGGTCAACATTTTTATCTCACAGAGTCTGAGACTTATCTAGGCTCTACAAACCTCAAAACTTTAGGCTTCTCACAACCATTAATAAACACTGATACTAATATTACGTCTTGTTTGATTTGTATTTTCCTCCAATTCTTAATGAAGACCTCCTATAAACTTAAGGAAAAGTCTTATACGACCTATCCTTAGATTCTGAGATAGTACTTGATACAAGCTTGAGTGTAAATGTTAGGCATAGCATCAATATTTCTTCTACTATTGTTAGTCTAGAAGTAATGCATAATTGTTCTAGTCCTTCCATTAAGTGTCCCACAAAAACTCTTACATCAATATTTTCTCCAAGCACCAATCCTCTTGTACAATCCATAACAGACCACATTTATACAGTCCAGTATAAGTTGTAACACCATTAAACCATCTAATGCATCTAAAAAATCTTGAGAAACGACCTTCATCAGGTAAAGTTTACAAAATTCACAATAACATACATATGAGAGAAAATACATATATCAATAACATTCTCCACATACTCGTAGATAAATTATTACTTACCAAATGAATAATAAAATAAGCTGGGAATAACTTAACTATTGCTAAATCATTTATTTTCTATATTATTGCTTGCTCTGTCTTTGAATCGAATATGTGGAGTCTTTCTAATGGGAGGTAGACCCATACTTTTTCTCCAAGTGGTGGTAGCCTTGTAGTTGCTGGTACAACTGCTTTTAGAAGATATTCTCCTGCTTTCAAGTCTACGATAATATTTGAGCCCATAGGCTCTACAACATAAAGGTCTGCTTGAAAGACTGAATCAGGCTTCCTCTCAGTAGATAGATGCGCATCTTCAGGTCTGAAACCGAGCACTACTCTCTCGCTAGAAGCTCTGTTCTTTACAATATTTGCCAGCCCCTGCTCTATTCGGTATTTGAAGAAACCTGCGTCTAGAAATACCTGGTCACTCTCTTCAACTATATCCACATGGATAAAATTCATTGGTGGAGTTCCTACGAATCCTCCAACGAATATATTTGCAGGTTTTTCGTAGATTACGTGGGGTGAGTCATATTGTAGGATTAGACCTTTATTCATTACTGCGACTCTGTCTGCCATCGCCATTGCCTCTGCTTGATCATGTGTAACATAAATTGTTGTAATCTTTAAGTCTTTTTGGAGTTTTTTCAGCTCAGCTCTCATGTAAACTCTAAGCTTAGCGTCTAGATTGCTCAAAGGCTCATCCATAAGCCATACTCGTGGATTCCTGACCAACGCCCTCCCTAAGGCTACTCTCTGCTGCTCTCCACCACTTAGCTGTCTAGGCTTTCTAGATAAGAGGTGGTCTATCTGTAGTAGTTCTGCAACTTCCTTCACCCTCCTATCTATTTCTTCTTTGTGGAGTTTTCTCATCTTTAATGGAAAAGCAAGATTATCAAAAACTGACATATGCGGGTACAGTGCATAGCTTTGGAAAACCATTGCAACATCTCTATCTTTAGGTGGTAGGTCATTTACAAGCCTATCACCAATGTAGATCTCTCCTTCATCAGGTGTTTCTAATCCAGCTATACATCTAAGAGTGGTAGTCTTACCGCATCCAGAAGGACCTAACAGTACTACAAACTCTCCATCTAAAACTTCAAACGAAACACGATTAACAGCTATTGTTTTATCAAAAACTTTACGAAGGTTAATAACCCTAACACGACTCAATTACACTCACCACTTCTACTGAGACATTAACCGTTATAAAAAGATCCTGTCAGCTAAGTTATACTCCTCCTCGAGTTTTTATTGTTATGAGTAGATTTATGATCATAACCATAGTTGGTGCGTGGTTTTTATCAGCTTAACATCCCAACAATCTATATCTTTGCGAAGTCTCTTGAACAGCATTAGATAGCATAACTGTGTGAGCATCCCCACGTAATAGTTAATTTTTGAATCCGTATAGGCTTGATATCCTGCCGAGGGTATAGTCTAACACATGTACAAGAGAACAAAACAGAAACCATTCCATAAACATGAGAGGAAAATCTCAAGTAAAAGTTGACAGGATCGATGAGCCCAGGTTTAAATAGAGCAAAATTCATGGTGATCTATTGTGTCTCTTCTAGAGGAGATTTTCGGTGTTTCAAAGCCAATAATCGGGATGATCCACTTAAGGTCTTTGCCTGGTTCACTCGGTTCCATACATTTCGAAGATGTTTTAGAATATGCTTTAAAAGATGCTGAGAACCTTATACAAGGAGAGGTTGATGGATTACTGATTGAGAATTTTATGGATTCTCCATTTTATCCTCGGAGGGTCCCGCCACACATCATTTCATACATGACCATTATAGCCTGGGAAGTGAAAAAAAGGTACAATAAACCTATAGGGATAAATGTTTTAAGAAATGATGCGATGGCAGCACTTGCAATAGCATCATCGATTAATGCAGACTTTATTAGAGTAAATGTGCATATTGGGTGTGTCGCCACGGACCAAGGAATAATCCAAGGAGAAGCTTACAAGACCTTAAGATATAGATTGCTCTTGGGAAGTGATGTAAAGATATTTGCTGATGTAGCCTCGAAGCATGGGAAGCTGATCTATGAGCCGCCATTACCTCAGCTAGCTAGAGACACTTATTATCGAGGCAAAGCAGATGCTTTAATCATTACAGGGCCTGAGACAGGAAGCGAAGTGAAAATCGAAGAACTAGAAATAGTCAAGAGAGCTGTCCCGGAGGCACCAATACTGGTTGGGAGCGGTGTAAATACTGAGAATATACATAAAATTTTAAATTACGCAGACGGAGCCATTGTCGGAACGTATTTTAAGATTAATGGAATAGTGTGGAATTCTGTTGACTTAGAAAGGGTCAGGGAATTCATGCAAAAAGTTAGAAAGTTACGTTAAGTTTTGCTAGCGTTTTTTCTAGGCAAGGTAATACGGTTTTTACTCATCTCTAATGTTCAATAGTTTTTCAGCTACCTCTTTAAGTTTTATATTGTTGACCTCCTCAACAATTTTTACCAGAGAAGTTGGGAATGCTTTTGCGCCATGCAGCGCGCCACATATTGCTCCGGCTATTGATGCAATTGTATCCGAGTCACCTCCACAATTAACGGCTAACGTTATCGCATCAAACGGGTCTCCATCTGCTATTTTTACTATAGCGATCGCTGATGGGATGGACTCGTTTGCTGCTATCCCCATTCCAATATATTCATAGAGCATAATGCATGCTTCTTCAACATTGCCAGCTCTATTAACTAGTTCTAAAGCAAGCTGTATTCTTTTCTCAACCGATGCAGAGGGATATCTAAACCCTAATCTCTCCCCTTTGCGAGCCCCATAAAGAGCGGCATTGATAATCTTCTCAGTATCCGAGTTCTCATTAAAAGCTGAAGAGATAGCACATGCCACAGCAGCTGCTGCTGAAATCGCAACACTTGTTCCATGCGTTGGTAAGCATATTTTATAAACATCTCGAATAGTTTTATCCAGATTTCTCCTATCCACAATTCCTATGGGAGATATCTTCATTGCTGCACCATTAGTCGATCCGAACTTCCCAGCTTCTTTAAAACTTATTCCATGAAGAATCCTTGTAAGTGCATTTCTAGTACTTGGCCCTAAATATTCTGTTTGAAGAATGTTTCTTTCTTGAGCCCACTCTAGTAGGCATTTAACATAACATTCAACCTCTATTCTGCCGCACCTTATTATAGAGTCTGCTAGAAGAAGCGTCATTTCTGTATCATCAGTTACTTGCCCCGCTTTAAAGCCCGCGTGTATTGGATGGTCTTTTGGAGGTTCATGAACCCTCTAACAAGCCCATATCTCTCTTATCTCTTTTGGAGTCATAAACGTCGTAGGAAACCCCATAACACTCTCCTTGGAAGCCATGGTTACATGATATTTCTCAGAAACATCTCTAAGGCTTAAACCAGCAATATGAAACATAACAAAGCAAGCCTTCTCCCCAATGGATAATTATTAAACCTGAACAAACCAGACAACCTATCAAGAATATAATCCAAAGAAAACATAACAGAAACCTGGCCATAGACATAAAGAGAAAAGCTTAAGTAAAAGTTGACAGAATCTTAACCTTAGAGTCATGGGAATCCTTAAGCTTCCTCGTTATATGAAACTACCAGGAGGTATAGAACCATCGATCAGGCTCAAAAGTGGAGATATTTCTCCATATGTCATTTTAACTAATACTAATGAAATAGCATCAAAGGTGGCAAAACGTTTAAGTGGGGCAAGATTATTGACGAGAGGAAGCACCTCAGAAGGCTTCGCTGATACGTCAATTTACATAGGTGAGTATAAGGGGCTAAAGGTAACAGTTGCATGTTCTGGAATAGGAAGTGGAATCACCTCGACTATAATGGAGGAATTAATTAATATAGGTGCCAAAGTTTTACTTCAAGTTGGAGCCACAGGGGCACTCCAACCTGATATAGAGTTAGGCGATATCATAATCCCTGTTGGTGCTGTGAGAGATGAGGGGACAACACCTTACTATTTTCCACTAAATTATCCTGCTTTAGCAGACTATAGATTAGTCTATTGTCAAGTAAAAGCAGCAACTACTTTAGGTTATAGATTCCATGTAGGGATTGTTAGAACTACGGATGGATTCTATGCATCCCAGCGGATAGAGGAATATGTTCAGAAATGGCATGCAGCAGGTGTTTTGGGAGTTGAGCAGGAGGTGGCAAGCATAATGATCGTTAGCAGTTATCGTCGTGTAATAGGAGGGGCCACTTTAGGAGTTTTAGGAAACTTAATTACTGGTAAACATGTTCTTCAAGGAGATTTATCCTCGGAAGAAGTTAACCGTATATATGACAAAGTTATAGACGTCAATTTACTTACCTTAGAACTGTTAAATGAAATGGGCGTTGTGAGATAGTGTCCAAATAAGGTGTTATATTTAAAGGCTTGTTGTTTTATGTTGTTTGTATGGATGTTGTGGCCCTGGTTTCCAGCTGTTTTAAGCGTAATAAGAAAGTTAGGGAGGTTCAAGCCACGAGAACAGGAGGTGGATAAAAAATGTTTATCCGGACACTATCTGGATTAAGAGCGAAATGTTTATATTATGCCTAAAGTTGCTGTAGTACGACGTATGAGTGAAAAGGAAAAACCAATACTACCCAAGAGACGATTAGGTGCTTTAGATGTTACTTTAATTGGAATGGGCGCTGCGATTTATGCTGTCTGTCTGACTACAACTGCGTATGTTATGCTTTTCCCTGGCATAGAAAGTCTTAGATGGGCTAACTTTATTCCTGCTTTTCTAGGTTTATTCTTTGGACCGTTTATTGGAGGGCTTGCTGCAGGGCTTGGCAACGTTATAGGTGATCTTGCGGGAGGAATACTCACAGCCGGTAGTTATGCCGGATTTACTCTTAATTATATTGGTGCATATGTTGTCGCTAAGTACTGTAAGAGTATAGAGAAAAAAGATTCTTGGAAATGGGCAGTGATCGGTATAGCTGCATATGTACTGGCGCTTTGGCCATGGTTGGGACCATGGATTAACTTTTTAGGAATGGTCCCCATGCCTCTGTGGCACACTTTAAATATAACCTTGTTCTCATGGGCTTCATACGCACCCATAGTACTTATAGTCTTGTTCGGAAATATATTCAGAGACCGCATACTAAGAGCCAATCTATATTGGCGGCAAAGACTACAGGTAAAGAATACAGGCCCATGGCCCCTCATATTCGTTGTCGTTGGATCGGTAATGTATACCCTCATCGAAACTTATGATCCGATCGCATTCCAAGGCACATTGTTAGGCGGAACATATGGCATTTATATGACTATAGCGTGGCTTTGGTTAGTCTACGACTCATTAAAGATGGAAGGAAGAATATAAATATCGACACACTCTTTTTATTTTTGAAAATGGAATCGACAATTATTGACATAAAAGACTTACATTTCAAGTATGCCGATGGGACTCAGGCGTTAAGAGGTATTAATCTAGAAATAAAAAAAGGCGAATTTTTAGGGATTGTAGGTCCTACGGGTGCCGGAAAGACAACTTTACTACGTTGCATAATGGGTCTAATACCACATTCGATACCTGGAGAGCTTAAAGGCGACGTAATTACATGTGGTATGAACACGAAAGAATATCCTCCAGCATACATAGCAACAAAAGTGGGAATGGTATTTGAGCAACCTGACCTGCAATTGATAGGAATCACAGTGGAAGATGAATTCGCTATGGGACCTGAAAATCATGGTATTCCCCCCCATGAAATTGATTATAGAATAAAATGGGCATTAGATGTAGTCAGACTAGCTAAATATCGATACCAGTTTCCAGGTTATTTATCCGGCGGGCAGAAACAAAGAGCAGCCATAGGCTCAATGTTAACAATATTACCAGAGGTGTTACTTTTAGATGAGGTTACATCTCAATTAGACCCTATTGGAAAAAATGAAGTATTCTCAACAATAGCAGAGCTTAAAAAAAGATTAAATTTAACAATAGTAATGGTTGAGCATCAATATGAAATGTTGGCGGAATTTGCTGATCGTATAATTCTAATGAACGATGGAAAAATAATTAGAGAGGGCGCTCCAAACATGGTCCTTACAGATACTGATCTACTAATTGAACTTGGGTTAGAGCCTCCTGAGATAGCGGATGCATATCGTAAGATAAGCAGCATCCTCCATACTTCAACCTCCTATGGGATACCTATCACTTTAGAACAAGGAATAACTGCTTTTACGGCCCTTCAAGTCAGTCCAAAATGGAGACCTCCCATAGATTTACCCGCCCCCAAAATTAAGCCTCGACCAGTAGGTAACGTGATAATATACGTAGAAAATCTCTGGTTTTCGTATGCAAAGGACTCAGAGCCGGTTCTTAAGGGCATCAATTTAGCCATACGTGAAGGAGAATTTGTCGGTATAGTTGGCCAGAATGGATCGGGAAAAACTACCTTAGTTAAACACTTTAATGGTCTACTTAAGCCTACTTCTGGAAAAGTCATAGTCTTTGGTAGAGACACTAAGAAAGCGACAGTCGCTGAGCTTTCTAAGAAAGTTGGGTACTGTTTTCAGAATCCCGACCATCAACTATTCGAGGAAACGGTAAGAAAGGAGTTAAGTTTTGCCCCGTTAAAGTTAGGCAAGCCTCGAGATATTGTAGAACATGATGTTAAAAGGGCTTTACAACAAGTGGGCTTACCACTCTCTTATCTAGATAAGGATCCTTTTGAACTAAATCTTGGAGAGAAGAAACTATTAACGCTAGCTATAATTTTAGTTATTAACCCTGACGTAATAATTGTTGATGAACCTACTACAGGATTGGATTGGAAATCTATTTCAAGATTTATGGATGTCTTAATCAACTTATACAATAATGGAAAGACAATAATAATTATTTCACATGACATGAGAGTTATAGCTCGTTACACAACAAGAGCCATAGCTATGCATGAGGGATCAATAATTTTAGATTTACCCACTAGACAATTCTTTACAAAGACTAACGTATTGAAGGAGGCATTTCTAGAGCCACCATTTATCACAAAATTAGCGCAATCGCTAAAAGGCTTTCCTGAAAATATCCTTTGCGTAGATGAATTTGTTAAATGTGTGGTGGGGGATTAAACATGGCACTTAAACATTTTTATATACCCGGTAAGTCTTTCATGCATAAGCTGAACCCATTGGTCAAATTGGTCTGGTTACTTGCCACATTCATATTAGTAGTATACTGGCAAACCTTAACACCTATGTTAATAATCTTCATGATAACATTAATCTTAGCTATATTATCAAGAATTCCCATGAAAATGTATATTATACTCTTTGGATTATCAGCGTTCATGGTAACTCTAAGTAGCGTTATCTGGGCCTTATATCGTAGCGAGGGCCCAGTAGTCCTTACAGTTCCATTACTTAATTGGGAGTTCACTATAGGTGGAGTGATGTTTGGTTTAGCTGCTGGGCTTAGATTGGCTACGATGTTCTTAGCAGGATTTTTATTCCTCATGACTACACCGTCTACTGAGTGGATTAATGCGTTAGTTAAATTAAAAATTCCTTACTCGGTCGTATTTGCGTTTAGTTTAGGAATACGATTCTTTCCAACACTCTTAAGTGAGATGATGTCCATTATGCAGGCGCAAATGGCAAGAGGGTTTGAAATTGAAAAAGTACCATTTTATAAAAGAGCCTGGTATTCTGTACCAATAATCTTCCCATTTCTTGCAGGAGCTATCCGAATGATAAGAGATATAACTTTAGCCTTAGAAGTTAAGGGATTCGGAGCCAGTACTAATAGGACATATTATAAATCTATTAAACTTAATGCTAAAGATTATACTGAAATAGCGATAATATTATTCTTAATGGTACTTGGGCTGTTGCATGGTCGATAGATTAATAAACATTAAGCCTCAAATAACGGAGGTTGTAACCTTAAGCTTTCTTCATCACCCTTCGATCTGTCAACTTTTACTTAAGATTTTCTTATTTGTAAATTTTTGGTAAATTTTAAATCTCTAGATAACGGGCCGGGAAATTATTCTTCCAATATAGTACACACAAACAATATTACCAAGCTGACAAGATCCCCCTAATGCAGCTCTATGTTTATATATTGGGGGTAATAATTTAAAGATATGCGGTTTGAAGGGTTAACAATTATTACACCCACGGGTAAAACGCCCATACTTGAAGTTGATAGACTTAATCCCTACATTCTTACAGGTGGTTCGCCTGGAAGGATAGAAAAAGTCGTGAAATTCTTACAAAATTCCACTACGATCAAAAGTGAACGTGGACATATCGTTGTAAATGGTCTCTACGATGATATTAGAGTTTCTGCCGTCTCCATCGGAATGGGCCCTAGTAGTGCCGCAATCCTCCTTCCTGAAATTATCGAGAGCGCTGAAGGAAAATTCATAGTAATGCTTAGACTTGGGACTGCGGGCTCGCTTCAACCTTATGTTAAGAAAGGCCATCTTCATATACCGACTGCCGCAGTCAGAGATGAAGGTGCAACGCAAGCAATAGTAGGTCCAGAGTACCCAGCTGTAGCAAGTTTAGAGATAATTCCAATAATGGTAGCCGCTGCAGAAAAATATGGGTATAAACTTAACGAGAACCTCTGGTTAGGCCCTGTCCATACAAAAGATGACCTTTATTTTAAGGAGACACCGCAGTTTTCGCCAAGGAGAAACGAGCTGCTCTCACGCTTAAGAGCCTATAAAGAGATGGGGGTGGTATCAAGCGAAATGGAGTTTTCAACTTATTGTATTCTCAGGGATTACTACGAAAGATACCTTAATAAGAGAATCCTGACAGGATGTATCCTAGCTATAATTAGTGAACCACAGGAGGAAGGTAGAATTGATATTACTGGGGTAAATGTATCTGAAATTGAGGAAGATTTGATTAAAATAGGCTTACAGACGTTTAAAATGATAGATAGCCTAACAAAGGGTGAGAAAGTTGAATTAGATGATGTAATCAGAAAGATGCTTGTAGTGCCTCCGAGATGCTTTGTGGATTGATTCTAAGATCTTAGCCTTCCTAGCTAATTCATAGGTAGTTTTCTGATGATAATTGAGAGCTTATGAGGTTTTTGTGTGCTCCTAGGATCCTGTCAACTTTTACTTAGGTTTTTCTTTTTATAGGGCGTGTCCAATTTATCCGTAAGCCCATCTTACCATTGTTTTATACTCCATTGTTTTATACTATATACTATGATTCTTAGGATTATTCTTATTTTGTTGATCCTCTCTTCTTCTCGTCTCTTTATTCTATCTACAAAGCATAGATAAGAAAAACCAAAGAACCAAATAAGAGTTGGACATGCCCTCTTGTCATTTAAGTATCCCGTAAGGAATTCATATTGACTAACCGTCGTTCTCACTCTTTTTTCTTTGAACTCATCTGAAAACTATTTAGGTCTTTCTTTAGTTTTGTTATGAAGTTTAGGGAGTTGAGTGATGGAGGTAGGAGATTATAAGGCCTCTCCTCCCCTAAGCTGGTGTTGGTAGACCTAAGATCGATGATAGGCTGATTATAAACAAGATACTTACGTGCCTGTTACTGGATGCCGTTAGATAAACCTG
>Ga0080004_1131058_pt1 | contig 21024 bp, 19 predicted proteins | sample WasSprMetagenome_FD_69207 | JGI IMG/M metagenome (GOLD analysis project Ga0080004, IMG submission 69207) | Sulfidic aquatic microbial communities from Washburn Spring, Yellowstone National Park, USA - WS (SPADES assembly) (version 2) | ecosystem: Environmental > Aquatic > Thermal springs > Hot...
CTGATCCAGCAGGGAAATAGCGGCCAGGTCGCAGGGCCGGATGCCGAAAAGGATGGTCTCCCGGTTGGGCTCCACGGGCGTGATGGTCGCCACCGGCGAGGGCAGGAACCGGAACATAACCTCCGTCTGCGGGAAGAAGAATTCCTTAGCCGAGCGCACCGGGTTGACGTATTCCAGCTCCACCTGCTCGCCCGAGGACACCGGCCGGAACACCACCACCCCGTCCTCCCGCACGGGAGCCACCAGGGAGGCGGCGGAGGCCAGCTTGTCCAGGAAGGTACGCAGGTCCTTGCGTTCGAGGCGCCTCACGAGACCACCTCCCTCAATGGAAGTCGGGATCGTCCGGCGCGTACATGGCCAGCGGCTCCTTCTCCTGGGGCTCCCAGGGCCGCTCGACCCCGAACAGCTCCGTGATTTCCTTCTGAAGGGCCCGGTTCAGCTTCATCAGGGGGACCCCCACCGGACACACCCGCTCGCATTCGCCGCAGTCCACGCACCTGCCCGCCACGTGGAAGGCGCGGGTGAAGTGGAACATGTACTGCTCGGAGACGCTCACCTCGCGGGGCAGCCACGTGGGCTCCCACACGTCGAAGCAGCACTCCCGGCAACTGCAGGCCGGGCACACGTTGCGGCAGGCAAAGCAGCGCAGGCAGCGGGCAAACTGGCGATCCCAGTAGGCCGCCCGCTCGGCCAGGCCCATGGCCGCCACCTCGGCCACCTCCGCGTAGTCGCGCGGCCGGGCCGGCCGGGGGGCCACCTCCGGGCCCACGAAGAGGTCCACCTCGCGCGGGTTGGGATCCTCGCAGTAGAGGCAGCGTTCCAGCAGGTACTCCTCCCGGGGGAGTTCGCACACGCCGGACCGGGTCTCGACCACCAGCTTCCCGTCCCGCACCCCGGCTTCCACCACCGGCTCCCCCAGAAGGGCCTCCACCCGGGCCGCGTCCACCACGCCCGGGCAGCCCACCCCCACCAGGAGGACCCGCTCCCGGTCCACCCGCCGGTCCGCCACCAGGCGCTTGAACGCCCGCAGGTCGCAGGCCTTGACCAGCACGCCCACCCGGCCCTCTTCCTCCTGCTCCTCGAGCAGGTACTTGGCCAGGGAGGGGGCGCAGAACTCGTTCCAGAGCAGCCCGGCAGCCCCCTCGGGCCGCAGCACGTGGCGGGGCACGACCCGCAGGGGAGTGCGCCCGGCCCCGTACCCCAGGAACATCCTCACCTCGCCGGCGGCCAGCAGCCCCGCCACTTTCTCGGCCAGCTCACGCGCTGCGCTCCCGGTCACACCTGCCGTCCCGACGTGGCCTGAACCCGCGCCCGCTCCGTTGCGTGTCTTCAGTTCGCCGCCCATAGCTCATCCCTCATCACGCGGTTGGGCCCCAGGGCCCGGATTTCTTCGGTCATTTCCCGCACCGTGTCCGCGAACTTCTGGCCCTCGGAGGCGGAGATCCAGGTGATGCGCAGGCGCCGGGGATCGATCCCCAGGTACTCCAGGAAGCGGCGGGCCAGTTGCAGGCGCCGGCGGGTGAAGTAGTTGCCCGTGGAGTAGTGACAGTCGCCGGGGTGGCATCCCGCCACCAGCACGCCGTCCGCCCCCTTCTGGAAGGCCCGCACGATGAACTGGGGGTTGACGCGGCCCGAGCAGGGCACGCGGATGACCCGGATGGTGGGCGGGTACTCCAGGCGGCTGGTGCCGGCCAGGTCGGCCCCCGCGTACGAACACCAGTTGCAGCAGAACCCGATGATGCGCGGCTCCCACCCCGCGGGGCCCGGGTGCGCCCCCCCGGGCGCTCCGCCCGGCGCCGCGGCCCGCGCTGCCGCACCGTGCGGTTCGTTCACCGGCATAGCGCTTCCACCTCCGCCAGCACCTGTTCATTGGAGAACCCGAGCAGGTTCATGGCCCCGTCCCGGCACGCCACCGTGCAGGCGCCACAGCCCTGGCACAGCCCGGCATTCACCGTAGCTACGCGGCGGCTCACCGTGCGCCCCCGCACCCGCTCGGTGATGATCTTCTCGTCGATGGCCCGGTAGGGGCAGATGGGCTTGCACCACATGCACCCCGAGCAGATGGCTTCGTTGACGGTGGCGATGAGGGGATCGGCGGTGAGGGTGTCCTTGGAGAACATGGCCGTCACCTTGGCCGCCGCCCCGCTGGCCTGGGCCACGGCGTCGGGGATGTCCTTGGGACCCTGGCAGGCCCCCGCCAGGTAGATGCCCGCCGTGTTGGTCTCCACCGGGCGCAGCTTGGGGTGGGCCTCGTTGAAGAAGGCGTACTGGTCGTACGAGATGCCCAGGGTGCGGGCCAGTTCGCCGGCGTCCCGGCGCGGCGTGATGCCGGTGGCCAGCACCACCATGTCCGCCTCCACCACCACCTTGCGCCCGAGCAGGGTATCCTCGCCCTGCACCACCAGGTGGTCGCCCTCGCGGAAGATGCGCGCCACCCGCCCGCGCACGTACCGGGTGCCCATCTCCTGGGAACGCTTGTAGAACTCCTCGTATCCCTTGCCCGGGGTGCGCATGTCCATGTAGAACACGTAGCTACGGCAACCGGGCACCTTCTCGGAGAGCAGGATGGCGTGCTTGGCCGTGTACATGCAGCACACCCGGGAGCAGTAGCTGACCCCCTTGTGGTCGTCCCGGGACCCCACGCAGGTGACGAACACCACGCTGCGGGGCACCTTGCCGTCGGAAGGCCGCCTGATCTTTCCCTCGGTGGGGCCGGAGGCGTTCACCAGCCGCTCGAAGTGGAGGCCGCTGATGATGTCGGGATCGCGCCCCGCCCCGTACTCCCCGTAGCGGGAGTGGTCGAAGAGGTCGAACCCGGTGGCCACCACGATGGCCCCGAACCGCTCGGTGATGAGTTCGTCCTCCTGGGTGAAGTCGATGGCCCCCGTCGGGCAGAAGCGCTCGCACACCCGGCACTTGCCCGTCTTGAAGTACACGCAGTGCTCCCGGTCGATGACGGGCTTGTTGGGCACCGCCTGGGGGAAGGGCACGTAGATGACCTTGCGCTGGCCCAGTCCCAGGTCGAACTCCGAGGGCACCTTGTGGGGGCACTTGGCCCAGCAGGTACCGCACCCGGTGCACTTGGCCTCGTCCACGGAGCGGGCCCGTTTGCGGATGGTCACCTGGAAGTTGCCCACGTACCCGCTCACGTTCTCCACCAGGGAGTACGTGAGCAACCGGATGTTGGGGTGCTGGGCCACGTCCACCATCTTGGGGGTGAGGATGCACAGGGAGCAGTCCAGGGTGGGGAAGGTCTTGTCCAGCTGCGCCATGCGCCCGCCGATGGAGGGCTCCTTCTCCACCAGCCACACTTCGTGGCCGGCGTCGGCGATGTCCAGGGCCGCCTGGATGCCGGCGATGCCGCCCCCGATGACCAGGGCCCGCTTCTCCACCGGTATCCGGGCCTTCTGGAGAGGTCGGTTGAAGACCACCTTGGCCACCGCCCGCCGCACCAGGTCGATGGCCTTGGCGGTGGCCTCTTCCCGGTCCCTGTGCACCCAGGAGCAGTGCTCCCTCACGTTGGCGATCTCCAGGAGGTAGGGATTGAGGCCCGCCGACTCCACCGTGCGCCGGAAGGTGTTCTCGTGCATGCGGGGTGAGCAGGCCGCCACCACCACCCGCTCAAGCCGGTGTTCCTTGATCCCTTTGCGGATCTGCTCCTGGCCGGGCTCCGAGCAGGTGTACTTGTTCTGCTCCACGTACACCACGCCCGGCATCTTGCGCACCGCTTCCTGGAGGCGGTCGATGTCCACCGTCCCCGCGATGTTGGAGCCACAGTGACACAGGAACACGCCGATGCGCTTCATGCCCCGCCCCCCTCACACCAGCGCCTTCTGGCGCAGGACCCCGAGCGGATCCACGAAATGGCTCTCCAGCCCCAGCTCGCCGGGAGACAGTCCCAGGGCCACCCCCAGGAGCTGGGTGAAGTAGTACACGGGGATGTTCCACCGCCGTCCGCTCCACTTCTGGGCCTGCACCTGGCGCATGTCCAGGTTGGACTGGCAGAACGGGCAGGCCACCACGATGGCCTCCGCCCCCGCCTTCTGGGCGGCGGTGAGGATCTGAGCGGCCAGCTGCCACACCACCCGGGTGCGGGTGATGCTGAGGGAAGCCCCGCAGCACTCGGTCTTGGCCGGCCACACCACCGGCTCCCCGCCCAGCGCCCGTACCAGACGGTCCAGGGTCTGGGGATCCTCGGGGTCGTCAAAAGCGGTGATGGCTGACGGCCGCACCAGCAGGCAGCCGTAGTAGCAGGCCACCTTCATGCCCCCCAGGCTCTTCTTCAGGCGCGGCGCGATATTGTCCAGGCCATACCGGTTGACGATCACATCGGGCAGGGCGTACACCTGCGAGCGCGCCCCGTACTCCTCGCCCAGCACTTCCCGGATCTCGTCGGCGACCCGGGCGTCGGAACGCACCGCGTGCACGGTGGTGCGCAGGCGGTTGAAGCAGGCCGCGCAGGGCGCCACCACGTCCAGGCCCATCCGGTCGGCCCGCGCCAGGCTGCGGGCGGGCAGCGCCAGGCTCAGCAACTTGTCCGTGGCGTGGGCGGAGGTGGCCCCGCAGCAGGACCAGTCCGGGATCTCCTCCAGGTCCAGGCCCAGCGCCCGCGCCACCGCCCGGGTGGAACGGTCGTACTCACGGGCCGTGCCCGAGAGCGAGCATCCGGGGAAATAGGCGTACTTCACCGCCCCTCCCCTCCCTTCTCCGGCCGGCCCCCTGCCGCGGCCTCGCTCTCGCGGGCTGCCCCCGTGCTCTGGTGGACGGCCGCGGTCTCGCGGGCGCGCACGCGCCAGAACAGCACCCTCATCTGCTCCGTCCCCCGGATGCGGTGGGGCACGGGCTTCAGCTTACCGTGGCGCATCATGGGCAACCCCACGTCCAGGTCCGAGAAGAGGTCGCCGGTCTTCAGCTTGTAACGCACCATGAGACCGAGTTCGTGCACCCGGCCGGTGTCCCGCACGCTGTCGAGGAAAAGCCCGTGGAACAGGGCGATCTGCCCCTCCGCGGGCCGGTAGCCGGCCCGCCGGGCCAGCACGCGCAGGGCGTCCATGGCGGCGGCCACGTCCACCTCGCGCGGGCAGCGCTCGCTGCAGGCCGTGCACGAGGCACACAGCCAGATGGTGCGGGAGCGCAGCACCTCATCGCGGGCGCCCAGCTGCACCAGCCTCATCACCTGGTAAGGTTCCAGGTCCATGACGAACGACACCGGGCAGGACGCCGCACACTTGCCGCACTGATAGCACAGTGAGACTTTCGTTCCCGCCTCTTGTTCCACCTCACGCAGAAACCCCGGCTCCGTCCCCTCGCCAAGATGCAGTACGGCCTTGCTCACCCTCTCGGCCTCCCTCCCCGCCCCGGCCCCGCGCACCGGACCCGGGGATCGTTCCTTTGGTAACAAAGGCAGGTAAAAAGATAGCCGGCGTTAAGGTATTTGTAATACCCCGTATCATTTCCATGCACCTTCGCCGATTCCTGCTGCCCGGGCCCGTTCCGCCCAGCAGTGCAGCCGCCGGAGACGGTGGTTCACCCCCGACTTCCCCACCGGGGGGTCCAGGGTCTCACCGAGTTCCCTCAGGCTGGCGTCGGGATGCCGCAGGCGGGCCAGGGCCACCTCCCGAAGGGCCCGGGGTAGTTGCTCCCAGACCCCCGCCGCCAGGATGGCCCGCACATCCTCAACCTGCCGCCACGACGCCTCCACCACCTTGCCCAGGTTGGCCGTTTCTGCGTTCACCAGCCGGTTCACCAGGTTCTTGACTTCCTTCAGAGCCCGCACATTCTCAAAGCGCATGACCGAACCGTGCGCGCCGGCCATGATGAGGAAACGGGACACCTGCTCGCCGTCCTTAAGGTACACCAGGTACGACCCCTGCCTCCGGGCCAGCCGGGCGGGCAACTCCTCCGCTTCCAGCAGCGCGAGCACTTCCTCCGCCGCCTCGCGGCAAGGGAGGACCAGTTCCAGGTGGTGCCCCCGACCGGGGTCGGCCACCCATCCTGAGGTCAGGAACACCCCGCGCAGGAACGAGCGCCGGCAGCACCCGTTCCGCGGCGCCCCCTCCGCCCCGCCGGGGGCGGGCAGCCCGACCGGCGGCGCCACCAGGAAGCGGTAGTGCCCCCCCGCCCGCACCGGCTCCACCCGCGGCGGCTCTCCCAGCACTCCCCGGCTGAGCCGGACCACCTTGCGGGCGGTGGCCGCGTTCTCCACCAGCCAGGAGCCCTGGCGGCGACCGTACCACCAGAGGGCCAGCAACTCCGCCCGCCGGCAGCAGGGACGCGGCGGCATCACGCGCGCCAGTTCTTCCTTGACCTCAACGGTGAAGGACAATCCAGGCCCCCCGCGCACCCACCACCACTCAGTGTAGCACCCTGCGCGGGGCGCGACAACGGCCTGATCCTGGCACCGCTGCCTGCTCAGCGGGCGGGGCGATCACCTCCATCAGCGCCCGGGCCAGACGTTCCGGGTGGTGCCGGATCAGGTCGCCCTCGTCGAGCAGCCTGCGCTTCACCACGCGTACCTTCATGCCGCGCAGGCGTTCGATGTCGGCCGCCACCGGCTCGGATCCCTGGTCCCGGTAGCGGGCCAGCAGTTCCGCACCGGGACGCTGGGAGTTCACCACGACCACGTCCACCATGCGGGCCCCCATCTGCTCGAAGAGAACCTCCACGTGACGCGAAGCCGTGTACCCGTCCGTCTCCCCGGGCTGGGTCATCAGGTTGCACACGTAAATGCGCAGGTGACGGGACTGGCACACGTGCCGCCGCACTCCCGGGACCAGCAGGGGCGGGATCACGCTGGTGTACAGGCTACCCGGACCCATGACGATGGCGTCCGCCCGCTCCAGCGCTTCCAGGGCCTGGGGCAGGGGCTCGGCGTCGGGGGGTTCGAGGAACAGGCGGCGCACCCGCGGCCCGCACGCCGTCACCGCGGTTTCCCCGCGCACCACGCTGCCGTCGTCCAGCACGGCGCCCAGCACCACGGGCTCACGGGTGGCGGGGAGCACCTGCCCCCTTATCTTGAGCACGCCGCTGCACAGGGCCACCGCCTGCTCGAAATCGCCCGTAAGCTGGGTGAGGGCGGCCAGCAGGAGGTTCCCCAGGCTGTGGCCCTCCAGTTCGGAGCCGGGGGGAAACCGGTACTGGAACAATTGCTGCATGAGCGGCTCCGCCTCTGCCAGCGCCACCAGGCAGTTGCGCACGTCCCCCGGAGGGGGTACGCCGAGCTGGCCGCGCAGCCGCCCGGAGCTGCCCCCGTCGTCGGAGACGGTGACGATGGCGGTGATGTCCGCCGGATATGCCTTCAGGCCCCGCAAGAGCGTGGACAGGCCCGTACCCCCGCCAATGGCCACGATGCGCGGCCGCCGTTCGAGAGGCAAACTTCACTCCTCCTCGATGTCGCGGTGTTCCGTAAGCACCGTATGCCCCAGCCGGCGGATGAAGTCAGCCAGGTACTCGGCCACCACCACGGAGCGGTGCCTGCCCCCCGTGCAGCCGATCGCCAGCGTGAGCTGGGTCTTCCCCTCGGCCACGTACTGGGGGAGCAGGAAACGGAGCAGACTCCCCAGGAGGCGCAGAAACCGCCGGGAAACGGGCCAGCGCAGCACGTAGTCACGCACCCTGGGGTCAGTCCCGTCCAGGGGCCGCAGGTCCTCCACGTAGTTGGGATTGGGCAGGAAGCGCACGTCGAAGACCAGGTCGGCGTCGCGGGGCACCCCGTGCTTGTAGCCGAAAGTGCGGATCAACACGATCAGGCCGCGGCGCCGTCCCCCGAAGAGGTGCATGATCTCCTCGCGCAGCTTCTGGGGGGAGAGGTCGGACGTGTCCAGCACGATCTGGGCCTTGCCCCGCAGTTCCTGCAGGCGCCTGCGCTCCTCCTGGATCCCCTCCAGGATACCGCCGTGGGGCGCCAGGGGATGCAGCCGCCGTGTCTCCTTGTAGCGGCGGACCAGGACCTCGTCGGAGGCCTCCAGGAACAGGATCTGGTAGGGGAAACCCACCGACTCCAGGTGCTCCAGGGCCGAGAAAACCTGTCCGAAGAATTCCCCGCCCCGGATGTCGACGACCAGGGCCGCCCGCTGGATCCTGCCCTGCTGGCATAGTTCGGCGAACTTGGGAATCAACTCGGGCGGCAGGTTATCCACGCAGAAGAAACCCAGGTCTTCCAGGGCGCGGACGGCCAGCGACTTGCCCGCCCCGGAGAGCCCGGTGATGATCACCAGCCGGCCGCCCTGTTCTTCGCCCGCGATTCCCCTCGCCCCCCCCTTCACCGCCCCTTCGCCGGGGCGTGCCCGGGCGCTCCCCGGACCCCGTACACGGCAGCCCCGATCCCCGCTTCCACCAAGGGGCGCGGGGCGGCACTTCTTCTCGCATTCAGCACCAGGTGAGGAGGGATGCCCGCCCTGCGCGCCCGCTCGAGCCCCGCCTCAAGACATCCCACCCGGGCGGGGTCATGGGCGTCGGACGAGATGATGAACCGGGCTCCGCACCGCAGCGCCACCTCCAGGTCGGCCTCGCGGGGGTACCCGTGGAGGCTGTTGATCTCGATGGCCGTGCCCCGCCGGGCGCATGCCCTGGCCAGTTCCTCCATGTCCACGTCCATTTTCAGTCCCGCGTGGGTGACCGCCAGCACCGGGTAGCGCTCCACCGCCCGCACCAGGGCCCTGGTGTTGATGCGCCGCGCCTCCGCAAGCACGCGCGCCTCCAGCCCCGCGACCCCGGCCAGTACGTTCTTCCACACCAGGGGCCAGGCCCCCTGCCACAGCGACGGCCGGATCTGGGGGTGGAGCCCCACCAGCAGGATGTCCAGGGCGGCGACGGCCGCATCGGAAATGTCCAGATCGCCCTCGGGGGATATGACGTTGGCCTCCACGCCCAGCAGGACCCTCACCGAGGGGTGGCGGGCCCGCGCCTCCTCCACCTGGCGGCGCATCTCGGCCAGCTTCTCCTCCGACCGCAGGCCGATGAAGAGCAGCGCCGGCCCGTGGTCACATATCCCCACCTCCGTCAGGCCGGCGCGGGCAGCCGCCTCCACGTTCTCCGCGATGCTCCCCCGCCCGTGGCTGAAACGCGTGTGGGTGTGGTAGTCCGCCTCCAGACACCAGCCTTCCCAGGAGGTCCCACCGCCCGCGGCCGCGCTCTCCCGGGATGGCCCGCCCGGGGCTGCGCCATCCCAGGGCGCCTCACCGCCCGGGGCCGGGCCCTGGCGCCCCCCGGTCGGACCATCCCCTTGGCTGCCGGTCAAGCGAGGCCCCCCTCCTGCCAGGCCCTGCCGAGCACCTCCCGCCAGGCCCCCGGGTCCACCAGGAATCCGAGCCGTCCCGGGTGTTGCACTCCTACCGGGTAGGAGGGCTCACCCTCAGCCAGGCCGAGGGCGTCCAGAGGGAAAGCGTCGCGCACGCGAAGGGGTACCGGATCGCCGTAGGCGGGGTTGGGAACCAGTTCCAGGCCCGACGGCCCCTCGAGGACGTGGTACGCCGCCCCTCCCCGGGCTCGCATCTCCGAGAAGGAAGACGGGAAGTGGCGCTCCACCCAGTTGGCGATCACCAGCGTGGTGCGCCCCACGTTCACGGTGACGTGACCGTACCCCGGGGGTACCAGCACGTACTGGCCGGCCCGCCCCCGCAGCACCACCACCTCGCGCGCCCCTGCCGGGCCCGGCCGCTGCAGGAGAAACCAGGCATCCCCGCACACCACCTGGTAGAGTTCCGGATAGGTGAGGTCGCCCCCCGGTGCCCGGGCGTGGTAGTGGCCGTGGGTGCGCACGGGCTCCCGCCCCGCCCGCCCCGCCGGAATCACGGTGAGGTCGTAGCGCAGGCGGTGCTCCTGGAGCAGTTCCCGGTGCTCCGGCCAGCAGATGTCCCGGTACATCAGGTAGGCGGTGCCCTCCGGGCAACCGCCCGGGTCCTTGAGCACCGGCCGCAGTTCCTCCCACGGCCGCAGGGACGGCTCCACGGCGGGCAGGCCCCGGCCGAAGAGCAAGCGTCCCCCGTCCCCCAGGCGCAAGGGCAGGCCCGTGTTCACCAGGTCGACTTCCGCCACCGCCTCCACCTCCATGCCCCCGCCGACAGCCGGCCGGACGCTGCCGGTCCCACGCCGCACCCCGGCCCCCGCCGGGTCCGTCCCGGCCGCGCGGGAGGATGCCGCGAGGCAGGCTGGGCTCAGCCAGCGATCAACCACGAGGTGAGCCCGCTCACCAGCGTGAGCACCAGGGCTCCCGCCAGGGCGGCCAGGAAACCGGCCACGTGGAACCCGGGCACCAGCGCCGCCACCAGCCACAGCAAGAGCGCATTGATCACCAGTGTGAACAGCCCCAGGGTGAGGAGGTTGAGGGGGAGGAAGACGAGCAGGAGAAAGGGGCGGATGAGGGCGTTCACCAGGCCCAGCACCAGCGCCGCCAGCAGGGCGGCCCAGACGCCCCGCACCTGGATACCGGACACGATGTAGGGCAGGATGAGCAATCCCAGCGCGTTGAGCAGCCACCGCCTGAGCAACGACCTCAACCCCCTCGTCCCCCTCAGCCAGATCCCGCGGGCAGCTACCCGGCAGTCCTCGCGGGCAGTCCCCCGGCGGTGTCACCGCCCGGGCAGCGCAAGCCCCGGTGCCCCTGCTGTGCGGCGACTACTCGATGGAGATCTCGACTCTTTCTTCGTCGTCCTCGTCTTCCACTTCTATGATCTTGCCCGGGCTTCCTTCCCTGACGGCAGCCAGGATCTCATCCAGGTCGATCTTCTCCAGTTCGGGGATGTGGGCGAAGCGCTTGGCTATGCCCAGTCCCACGCTGAGCAGGCTCAGGGGCAGGTTGACGTTCACAATGGTGCGGCCCGTCTCCCGGTTGGAAACCTTGATGCGCACCCACGGCGTCCTCCCCCGGGCGGTGGTGGCCCCCGCGGCGCCCGGCGCTTCCTCCTTCCCCGTGGTCCCCAGCGCGGCCAGCAACCGCGCCGCCTCGTCCACCGTGATCTTCCCCTCCTGCAGCATGCGCAGGATGCGCAGCTTTTCCTCGCTCATGACTCCATCCCCCTTGCGGGCGCGAGGGCTGTCGAGGACACCACCCCGGCTTCGGTTACTTCGCGCCCCAGCGTTTCCCGGACCATAACCTGCCAGACGAGGATTTGCAGCACTACGCCCCCCATGATGGCCACCCACACCCATACCGGGCCCCGACTGTAGAGAAAACCCCCCAGGACGCCTCCCGCCGCCACGCCGCCCCACCACAGTACCTGGAGCAGGCCGGAAAACGTGGCCCGGACCGACGGTCGCACGCACTCGGCACTCAGGGCGCTCACGGCGGGACCGGCCGCGTTGCCGGCCAGACAGAGCAGGAACAGCAGCAGGTAAAGGTGCCAGACCGTCTTGACCAGAGGAGCGGCGGCAAAGAGCAGGCCGCCCCAGACCAGGCTGAAGGTCCCCACCCTCTTGCGGCCGTACCGGTCGGCCAGCCTCCCGCCCAGGTAGATGGTGGCCGCCGACCCCACCGCCGCCGCACTCCCCGCCCCCGCGATTTCCGCGTATCCTCCCCCCAGGCAGTCCTGCACCCATAGGGGCAGCGCCAGGTTGATGATGCCGTTCACCACCGCGCTGGCCAGCTGCCCCGCGGCAAGGCCCGCCACCGTGGAGCGCATGCCGGCTACCCACATGCCCTCCCAGGCCACCCTCCACCGCTCCCGCGTCCCCCGCGCCGCCTGTTCCCGCGCCGACCGCGCCCCCCGCCCCGCCTCAACACCCTGCGGCGCCCGCACTCCCCGCGCCGCCTCGGCACCCTGCGCAGCCCGCGCGCCTGGCGCCGGAGCCACATCCGGGGGCCGCCCCGGGTCCCGCGGCACCCCCACCGCCCGTGAAGCCGATCCGCCCGGCGCTGCGAACACGGCCAGGGCGGCCACCAGGAAGGGGAGGGAAAGCGCGATGGGCACCCGGGGGCCCCACCGGTCTGCCAGGAAACCGCCCGCGAGAGGCAGAGCCGCACCCATCACCCAGGCCACGGTCTGGAGCCCCCCGAAGAAGGTGGCCCGGGAGGAACCCGCGCTCTCCCCCGCCACCAGGGCGGAGAAGGCCGGGCCCGCCATCTGGGCGAGGCCACTGAGGACCGCCGCCGCCAGCACTGCCTCCCAGCGCCGGGCTGCCAGCAGCAGGAGAACCGAGGCCACGTGGAGGAGGCGCGCCAGGATGATGGCCTCCCGGCGTCCCCAGCGGTCGCCCACCACTCGCCCGCCCAGCGATCCCGCCGCCCCCGCCACACCGCCCACCGACTGGTACACCCCGATCCGCCCCGGGTCCAGGCCGAGGGAGCGCAGGTAGGGGATGACCACCGCTCCCATCACGGAATAGCCAGCCTGGACCAGGCCCCAGTAGGTCCAGAGTCGCCGCCGCACGGCGTCATTCCTCCCGCGCGGACACGGTTATGGAGCCACAGGAGGTCCGCAGCCTGGCTTCCAGGCGGCACTCCTTAGCCTCGAATCCGGGGGTGACCACGTGCAGTTGGGCACGGGCCGCCGCCCCCCTGGCCACCTGACGCGGCAGCCCGGGCAGTTCCACCTCGATGCCGCCCAGCGAGGTAGTGGCATCAATGCGATAACCCGCATCGGGATCGGGGCAGATCAGCTTGATGCTGCCGTTGGAGGTTTTGAGTTCGTATGTGTCCTCCCTGACCGCCCTGGCTTCGACCTTGATGCTGCCGTTGGACGTGGTGGCCTCGAGGCGCCGGGCCGAGAGCCGCGCCACGATGGCGCCGTTGGAGGTATCCAGCTCCACCCGGTCGCCCTCGATGTCTTCCACCTCGATGCGCCCGTTGGAGGTCTCCAGGTCCAGGACCCGGCAGCGCAGGCCCCGCGCCTCGATGCGCCCGTTGGAGGTAACCCCCCGCAGGTGGTACTCGCCCGGGGGCAGCTTCAGCACTCCCGAAGCCGAGTAGTTCCCCCCGAAAAACCGCGCCGAGCGGACCATGAGCGAATTCGCGTCCGCCTCCACGGTGACCAGGTCGGTGGCCCTGTGGGCCTGGCGCCCCCGTGCCCGCGTGTCGACCTCCAGCCGCCAGCCGGGGCCGTCCCATCCTTCCACGATGAGGCGGCCGTTGGCGAGCTCCACGCTCACTTCCCGCGGCCCCTCCCCCCGGAACTCTCCCTCGCGGACCAGGTGGTCCGTGAACTCAGCTCCCGCCCACGGGAAGATCTCCAGGAGCTTCATAACCTCCCCGGCGATGCCGGAACCCACGTGGGCCATTTTCTGCCCGATCTCGAACCCCATGCGCGCCATCCTGTCGCCGAACTCCGTTCCCGTCTCGGGCCCGGCACCCGACGCCACTGTGACAGCCACCTTTGCACCCGGCCGTCCCGCCCCCGCCGCCACGCTGCCGGCCGCCTCACTGCCCGGGGCGCGGCCGGTTTCCCGCCGCTGATCCTCCGCGGTACCCCCCTCCAGCGCCTCCAGCAGGCGCACCCCCTCCTCGGGGGTGATCTTGCCGTCCGCCACCATCTGGAGGATCAGGCGCCTCTCTTCTCCCCCCATCCCCGTTCCCTCCCTGCCTCGATCTCGCGCCTCGTCCACCGGCCTCCTCACAATCGCATGGCGCGCCGCCCCCAGCGCGGAGGCGGCGCACTCGCTCCCGGCATCATATGGAGGCAAGCAACCGTGCGGCTTCTGCGGCGGTGATCTTGCCCTGCTCCAGGGCGTCCAGCACTTCCTGGCGGCGACGGGCCCGCTCGGCCTGTTCCTCTTCGTCCGCACCGCGGGACGGGGCCAGGCCCAGAGCACTGAGCACCGCTTCCAGGCGTCCCCTCACGGTGGGGTAGGAGATCCCCAGCTCCCGCTCAACTTCCCGCAGGTTGCCGCGGGCACGCAGGAACACCTCCAGGAATTCCCGTTGTTCCTGAGTGAGCAAGCAGAAGCGGCACAGGCGGAACCGCCCCTCCAGCGCGGTGGTACAGGCGGGGCAATAAAGCCGCACCGCCCGCAACGGCTCACCACAGACGGGGCACCGACCTGGCACCACACGTTCCTCCACGCGCATATCCCCTCCATGAGTTTAAATATGGGCCTTAATGATGTCAAGCCCTTGCCTTACAATCTCTGACCGGAAAAAATCTGGAGGGCCGAGCACGCGTCCCGCCGGAAAAACTCCACAGCGCAGCGCCGCCCCTGCCGGAGAAAAATTCCGGAGCGATGGGCCGCAGCAGCCCGGGAAAAATTCCCGTCCATTGTCGGGGCCAGCACGCGAGGGCGCCGGCCAGAGCAGCTAGGGCTCGCCGAGGTACTCCTTGAGGCGGCGGGCGGCGGCCCGGTTCATGCCGGGCACGGCGGCGAGCTCCTCCACGGAGGCGGCGGCCAGCTTCTCCAGGGAGCCGAAGCGGCGCAGCAACTCCTTCTTGCGGCGGGGGCCGATGCCAGGCACCTCGTCCAGCAGCGACCGCAGGCCTTCCCGCTTGCGGGCGCGGCGGTGGTGACCGAGGGCGAAGCGGTGGGCCTCGTCGCGCAGCCACTGCACCAGGTGCAGCGCGGCCGAGTCCCGCGGCAGTTCCACCGGCTCCGCGCGGTCTGGCAGGTAGAGCAGCTCCTGCTCCTTCGCCAGCCCCATGACGGGGATGTGCTCCAGGCCCAGCGCCCGCAGCACTTCCAGGGCCGCGTTGAGCTGGCCGCGGCCGCCATCCACCAGCACCAGGTCGGGCATCACCGCCCACGACGACCCGCTGCCCGCCTCCTCCAGCCCCCGCCGGAAGCGCCGGAAGAGCACTTCCTGCATCATGGCGTAATCGTCCGGGCCAGGGGTGCGGAGGCGGAAGAGCCGGTAGTGCTCCTTCCGGGGCACGCCTTCTTCGAACACCACCAGGGACCCCACCGCCTGACGACCGTGGAGGTTCGAGATGTCGTAGCCCTCCAGGCGGCGGACCGGCCCGGACAGCCCTGCCAGCTCCCCCAGCACGCGGGCTGCCTCCCGCCCCATCTCCCGGCGGCGCTCCTCCTCCGGCTTCACCTCGTTCAGCACCTGCCGGGCGTTCTCGGTGACCAGGTCTACCAGCCGCTTCTTCTCGCCCCTCCTGGGCACCACCAGGGAGACCCGGTGGCCGGCCTGCTGGCTCAGCCACCGGGCGATGAGTTCGGCATCTTCCGGTTCAGCGGGAAGCAGGATCTGCCCGGGGATGTCCTCCGCGTCCGCATAGTGCTGCTTCAGGAAGGCGGCCAGGATCTCGGGGGCCTCGGGGGACGCCTCGGGCAGGATGTAGTGGCGCCGCCCCACCACCTTCCCGGCGCGCATGAAGAACACCTGCACGCACGCGTCCGGACCGGCCCGCGCCAGCCCCACCACGTCCTGGTCCTCCAGGCGGGTCGAGACCATCTTCTGCTCTTCGATGAGGCGGTCCAGCGCCTGGATCTGATCGCGCAGGCGGGCCGCCTTCTCGAACTCCAGGCGCTCGGCGGCTTCCTCCATGCGCTTCCGCAGGCGGTCCCGCACCTCCTCGCCCCGGCCCCCGAGGAAGAGGCACAGGTCGCGCACCACCTGGCGGTACTCCTCCTCGTCCACCTGCCCGGTGCACGGACCCAGGCAGCGGCCGATGTGGTAGTTGAGGCAGGGCCGGTCCGTGCTCTCCAGCACCCGGTCCGAGCAGGTGCGCAACGGGAAGAGGCGCCGGCACAGGCGCATGGTCTCGTGCACCACCGAGGCCGGGTAGTAGGGACCGAAGTACCGGGAACCGTCCCGCCGGGCACGCCGGGCGATGACCAGCCGCGGCCACCGATCCTCGGTGGTCACCCGCAGGTAGGGGTAGTGCTTGTCGTCCTTGAGCATCACGTTGTAGCGCGGCCGGTAGCGCTTGACCAGGTTGGACTCCAGCGTCAGCGCCTCCAGCTCGGTGTCGGTGACGATGTAGTCCAGGTCGGCCGCCCGGCTGAGCATGGCCATGGTGCGCTGGTTCAGCCCGGCGGAAGAATGAAAGTAGGAACGCACCCGGTTGCGCAGGGAAAGGGCCTTGCCCACGTAGATGACCTCTCCGGCCGCGTCCTTGAACAGGTACACGCCCGGCCGATCAGGCAGGTTCTTGATGACCTCACGCCACCGGGTCTCCTCCACCGAAGGTCGCCGGCTCCCTTACCGCCCGCCCCCGCGTCCGCCCAGAGCAGCAACCTCCCGTGCAGCGGGGGCCGCCCGCCCGGCCTCGAGCCAGCGGCGGAGGAAGCGCCCGGTGTGGGTATCGGTGCGCGCCACGTCCTCGGGCGTGCCCTCGGCCACCACGCGGCCGCCCGCGTCTCCGCCTTCCGGCCCCAGGTCTATGATCCAGTCGGCGGTCTTGATCACGTCCATGTTGTGCTCGATGACCACCACCGTGTTCCCCGCATCCACCAGGCGGTGCAGGACGGAGAGCAGCTTCCTGACGTCGTCGAAGTGAAGCCCTGTCGTGGGCTCGTCCAGGATGTACATGGTGCGCCCCGTGGCCCGCCGCGACAGTTCCGCCGCCAGCTTCACCCGCTGGGCCTCGCCGCCGGAGAGGGTGGTGGCGGGCTGGCCCAGCTTGATGTAGCCCAGCCCCACGTCGTACAGGGTCTCCAGCTTGCGGCGCAGCCGGGGCAGGGCGGAGAAGAACTCCAGCGCCTCCTCCACCGTCATGTCCAGCACTTCCGCGATGTTGCGACCCCGGTAGCGGACCTCCAGGGTCTCCCGGTTGTAACGCTTGCCCTTGCAGACCTCGCAGGGCACGTAGACATCCGGCAAAAAGTGCATCTCGATCTTGATGATGCCGTCGCCCCGGCAGGCCTCGCAGCGGCCGCCCCGCACGTTGAAGCTGAAGCGGCCCGGCCGGTAACCGCGCATGCGCGCCTCGGGGGTGGAGGCAAAGGCCTCCCGCACGAAATCGAAGGCCCCGATGTAGGTGGCCGGGTTCGAACGCGGCGTCCGGCCGATGGGCGACTGGTCGATCTCGATCACCTTGTCCAGGTGCTCGATCCCCTCGATGGCCCGGTGCTCCCCGGGGCGCAGGCGGGCACCGTGCAGCTCCACCGCCAGGCGGCGGTACAGGATCTCGTTCACCAGCGTGCTCTTGCCGGAACCTGACACCCCTGTCACGCAGATGAAGGTCCCCAGCGGGAAGGACACGTCGATGTCCTTCAGGTTGTGCTCGCGGGCGCCGCGCACGGTGAGCACCTTGCCGTTGCCCGGCCGCCGCGTCCGGGGAACCTCGATGGCCGCTTCGCCGGAGAGGTAGCGACCGGTGACCGAGCGCGGGCAGGCGGCCACGTCCTCCACGGTGCCGGCCACCACCACCTCACCGCCGCGGGCCCCGGCGCCGGGACCCATGTCGATGATCCAGTCGGCGGCCCGTATCATCTCCTCGTCGTGCTCCACCACCAGCACCGTGTTCCCCAGGTCGCGCAGCCGCTTCAGGGTCTCGATGAGGCGGGCGTTGTCCCGCTGGTGCAGGCCGATGCTGGGCTCGTCCAGGATGTACAGCACGCCCATCAGGCCCGAGCCGATCTGGGTGGCCAGCCTGATGCGCTGGGCCTCACCCCCGGCCAGCGTGCCCGTGGGCCGGTCCAGGGTGAGATAGTCCAGGCCCACGTTGATCATGAACCCCAGCCGGGCCTGAATCTCCTTCAGGATGCGGTCGGCGATGAGGCGCTCGCGCGGCGTGAGCTCGAGCCGCGAGAAGAACTCCTGCGCCCGCGCCACCGACATGGCGGTGACCTCGGCGATGGACAACCCGCCCACCTTCACCGCCAGCGCCTCGGGGCGCAGCCGCGCGCCTTTGCAGGCGGGGCAGGGGCGGCTGGACATGAACTCCTCGATCTCCATGCGCTGGGCGTCGGTCTGGGCCTCCCGGTAGCGACGCTCCAGGTTGGCGATCACCCCGTCGAAGTAGATGTCCTGCACGCGCACCCGGCCGTACGGGTTGACGTAGCGGAAACGGATGCGCTCCCCCGGCGCCCCGTACAGGATGATGTGCACGTGCCGCTCGGGCAGTTCCGCCACCGGCACCTCGGTGTCGATACCGAAGTGTTCCGCCACCGCCTCCAGCAGCTGCGGATAATACGTGCCGTTGCCCCGGGACCAGGGCACCACCGCCCCCTCGGAGAGCGACTTGGACCGGTCCAGCACCAGGTCGGGGTCGATCTCCATGCTGGTGCCCAGCCCGTCACACTCCGGGCACGCCCCGTAGGGACTGTTGAAGGAGAACAGGCGGGGCTGCAATTCACCCAGGGAGATTCCGCAGTCGGGGCAGGCCATCTCCTGGGAGAAGAACATCTCCTCCCCGTCCACCACCTGCACCACCGCCAGCCCGCCCGACAGTTCCACCGCCTTCTCCAGCGAGTCGGCGAGGCGGCTGCCCACGTCCGGGCGCACCACGATACGGTCCACCACCGCCTCGATGGTGTGCCGCTTGTACTTCTCGAGCTGGATGTCCTCGGAAAGCTCCCGGACCTCGCCGTCCACCCGCACTCTCACGTACCCGGCCCGGCGCAGGTCCTCCAGCACCTTCTGGTGCTCCCCCTTGCGCCCCCGCACCATGGGCGCCAGCACCAGCAGCCGGGTACCCTCGGGCTGGGCCAGCACCCGGTCCACCATCTGATCCACCGTCATGGAGGTGATGGGCCGCCCGCAACGGGGGCAATGGGGCTTGCCGATGCGGGCAAAGAGAAGGCGCAGGTAGTCGTACACTTCGGTGACCGTGCCCACCGTGGAGCGGGGGTTGCGGCTGGCCGCCTTCTGGTCGATGCAGATGGCCGGCGACAGGCCCTCGATGAGGTCCACATCGGGCTTGTCCAGCTGCCCGAGGAACTGGCGGGCGTAAGCGGACAGCGACTCCACGTACCGCCGCTGCCCCTCGGCGAAGAGGGTGTCGATGGCCAGGCTGCTCTTGCCGCTCCCCGACACCCCCGTGATTACCACCAGCTGGTTGCGGGGGATCTCCACGTCGATATTCTTCAGGTTGTGCTCGCGGGCGCCGCGCACCAGGATGGTGCCCCGCCCCCTGGAAACCTCCATACCCATGGCTTCCCCCAGGGGGATTATAGCACACCCCGCCGGTCCTCCCGGCAAAGCGTCAGCGGGCGAGGCGGTGGGCCACCTGCAGCACGAGCCACAGGAAGCCCCCCGCGATGAGGGGACCCACGGGCACCCCGCGCAGGAAGGCGGCCGATATCATCGCGCCCATCACCAGGGCGGGCACGTAGGCGGCGTTGGCGCTGAGCAGATCCAGGCCGCGCCCGGCCAGGTAGGTCGTGAAGGCACAGATGACCAGCGCGGCCACCCCCTGCCAGGAGGCCACGGTTCTCGCCACCTGGACCGCGGTAACCCGGCCGTCCGCCACCGGCACCAGCACCACCGCGGTCAGGATGGCGATCCCCCAGAACATGCCGTGGCCTTCCAGGACGGGAAGCCAGCGATCTCCCCCCAGGAGCCGGATCAGGAGGACACCGAGAGCCCCCACCGCCACGGCGTGGGCGCGCCCGGCCAGAGCCATGAGGACCACCAGACCGAGAAGGATGTTCTGCTGCATGGGCTCACCTCCGGAGGCTCGTGTCTGCCGGTCGCCCAAATATAACACGGAGCGGGCCGGGCAGAACAGGGCACCCCGGGCGAGCCCGCGGTTAACCGACTCGCCGCGTGATAGAATGGGCGGGAGAACTTCAGAACGCAGCGGGGGAATCACGGGTGGCGAACGGGACGTACCAGGGCAGCAGCATCCGGCCGGGGTATCCCCTCATCGTCACGGCGGGAGTGATCCGGAGGGACGACACCGTCCTCATCGCCCGCCGGGAATCGGGACCGCTGGCGGGCCGGTGGGAGTTTCCCGGCGGCAAGCTCGAACCGGGGGAAAGCCCCGAGGCCTGCCTGGCCAGGGAACTGCAGGAAGAGCTGGGCCTGGAGGTGCAGGTCGGAGATATCTTCGCGGTGGTGTACCACGAGTACCCCAGCGGGCCGATCCTGCTTCTCGCCTATGCCTGCCGCCTGCCCGAGGACGGCGCCTCCTCGCCCGGCGCCCACAGTCCACCGGAAGACGGCGGCTGCCCGCACGAGGGCCCCTGCCCCCCGTCCGAAGACCGCGCCCCTCGCCTGACCGAGGTCCGGGGGCCAGAGGAGGCAGCATCCCGCCCCGGTCGCGCACCGTGCCGGTGGGTGAAGATCCCGGACCTGCACCGCTACGCCTTTGCTCCCGCGGACCTCCCCGTTGTAGAAAAGTTGCAGCGCACCCACGGAAGCCGGGTTCCCGCGGGAGGCTGACCCGGTTCCCCGAAAACACCCCACCCCGTTTGACCTCTCCTTCGGCAACCGTCGGGGTGCTAGCAGCAATTGCGACTTGGAAGGAACACTGCCCCCCGGTGTAGAAGACCCCATGCGAACGTCGAAAAAGGTCGAAAGATCGGGGGGAAGCGGAGATGCCACCGGAAGAGGCCGCCATGACGGCGGAACTAGTTGCCCACTTCCGCCGCAGCCGGGATGACCTCCACCGGCAGTGGGCGCAGCTCATGACCGACAGGGGCCTGCTCACCGGGCTCAGCCCGGAGGAAGTCGAGACGGGGACGGCAGCCTTCTACGACATCTTGGTCTCGTGCCTGGAAACAGCGCGGTACGACCAGATCCGCGCACGCGCCGACGCGCTGGCCAGCAGGGGCATCCCCAGGGGGATGACCACGGGGCAGATCCTGGGGGTCATCTTCACCCTCTGCGACGTGCTGGAACGCAGCTTGATCGCGACCTACCGGCTCGATCAGGAGAAGCTCTGGGCGGCCCTGGACATCTACCAGCCGGTGGCGAATGAGATCATCTCCGTCGCGGCCATGGCCTTCATCCAGCACCGGGAAAACCTCATCCTCCAGCAGCAGCAGGCCATCCGCGAACTGTCCACCCCCGTTCTCCAGTTGCGTCCCGGTCTCCTCATCATGCCCATGATCGGCCTGATCGACACCGCTCGCGCCCGGCAGATCACCGAGCAGTTGCTCCACGCCATCCGCGACCGGCGCGCCCGCGTGGTGGTGATGGACCTCACCGGCGTACCCGTGGGGGACTCCACAGTGGCCAACCACCTCCTGCAGACCGTGGGGGCG
>Ga0080004_1114937_pt1 | contig 21022 bp, 22 predicted proteins | sample WasSprMetagenome_FD_69207 | JGI IMG/M metagenome (GOLD analysis project Ga0080004, IMG submission 69207) | Sulfidic aquatic microbial communities from Washburn Spring, Yellowstone National Park, USA - WS (SPADES assembly) (version 2) | ecosystem: Environmental > Aquatic > Thermal springs > Hot...
TTAGAGCATGGGCTGTCTGTGCCAAGCGAAACCGTTACGCCATGCTCCAACATTTTTGGAACAGGACTTATGCCAGAGGCAAGCTTAAGGTTTGAAACTGGGTTATGGGAAGCCTTAACGCCTCTGGCTTTCATTACTGCCATATCCCTATCCGTTAGTGCCACACAATGGGCTGCAATAACATGCTCGTTCAAAACGCCTAAAGAGTCCAAGTACTCCATCACACCGCCCCCAACATCAACATTGAAGGCTTTCCGTATCTTATCAGCCTCGTCAAATGTTTCAGCCACATGCATGTGCCAAATAATTGGCGCATTTTTAGAACCATACTTCCGGTTGAGTTCTTCACGCAGTATCTTCAGCTCTTTCATATACTCAGGGTCAACAGTGTAAGGGGCATGGGGGTCAACGCTGACGCGGATAAGCCCACCAGCCTTATCATGCCAGTTTTTGGCTAAATCCTCTAAAGCCCTTCTATCCTCGTCCTTCCGCCATGAAAAGCAAACATGCCCAACAACGCCTCTGACACCCGCTTCTGCAAGGGCTTTAGCCTCATTTTCTCTCGGCATATAATGGTACATGGTGTTGATGGTTGTCGTACCACCCATTATGGATTCGACGGCTGTCAGCAGGCTGCCAACATAAATGTCCTCAGCGGTCATCAGTCCCTCTATGGGCCATATCCATTTTTCAAGCCACTCTTGAAGGGGTAAATCGTCAGCGTAGCCCCTCAAAAGGCTCATGGCTGCATGCTGGTGAGTGTTTACAAGCCCTGGAACCACAACCCTTCCTTTGGCGTTTATTTTCTCATAGCCGCTTCCATATTTCTGAAGAATCTCCTCAGATTTCCCAACATCAACTATTGTTCCGTTTTCTATGACTGTGGCGCCGTCGCGGATTATCTTGTCTTCTCGCATTGTGACTATGGTTCCGCCGTGGATTAGAAGGTTCAATTTTCATCCTCTCCGCCTTTTTGACCATGCAGTTATTAGGAGGGTTATGCCAGCCGTGAAAAATATTGCCTCAAAAAACTCGTGATGAAGCACGTCAGCCACATCGAAGGGTCTTTGCCAGAAAACGAAATGATGAATGACTAGCAAGAGTCCAATTGCAATTAAGAATGCGCCGATAGCTTCTGCTTTATCCATAAACCTTCACATTGCCACCTGAACGTGTCTAGTTTGCATTCTAAAGAACTTTTAAACTTTCTTATGCTATGCCATTCCATGTCAAGCTTGTTGTCGCTAAACTTATAATGTGTGTCGCCTCTATGTTCTGCTGAATATGAGGGAAAATTTTGTCTGCCACCCGGAAGTTTCGTGTAATAAAGCCTGAAATCCGAGTTTTAGGGGTTGACGACGGCATATTCAAACCCCACACAAAGAGTTTGGTGCCCGTTGTTGGCGTTGTTTTCCGCGGTGGATACTGGCTTGATGGGGTTATGCACACAAAAGTTAGGGTTGACGGATTCGAAGCCACGAGAAAAATTGCATCCATGATTAAGGGTTCCCCCCACTACAAACAGTTGAGGGTTATAATGCTTAATGGAGTAACAATTGCTGGCTTTAATGTGGTGGACATTAAAAGGCTTAACGCGGACACGGGCCTTCCAGTAATAGCCGTTACGAGGGACAAACCAAACTTTGAAGAAATCCATGAAGCCCTAAAGAAGCTCTCCAAAAGCGAGGAGCGCTGGAAAGCCATACTTAACGCCGGAGAACTCTACGAAGTGCCCATAAGAGGCGGCAAAGGCAAGATTTACATGCAAACCGCGGGCATCTCGGAGGAAGACGCGAGGAAAATTCTGAATTTAACATCGACGCGGAGCTACATACCTGAAGCACTCCGCGTTGCACACATAATTGCATCCGGTCTTAGTGCAATATAGCATAAATCCTAATTATCAAAAGAAAAAGTTTAAAAGACACCAAAGCATGGGAAAACAAACGGAAACCGGAGTTTAAAACAATGGAATTTTGCCCAAAATGCGGAACACGCCTCGTGCCAAAAAAGACAAAATCTGAGAAAAAGGAATCCCTAACGCTTACTTGTCCAAAATGCGGCTACAAGAAACGCATAGTAAGCGAAAAAACCACACCGAAAGTGGCAAAGATCATTCAGCACAACCCGCAACAACAAGTTGCAGTAATAAGCAAGGAAGAGCAAAAACTCAGAACCCTCCCAACGGTCAGAATTGAATGCCCAAAATGTGGAAACAACACGGCTTATGTTTGGCAGGTGCAAACCCGCGGAGCAGACGAATCCTCAACCCAGTTCTTACGCTGCACAAAATGCGGCTACACATTCAGAGAATACTCATAAACCATCAGAAAATTTATCAAGCATTCAATAAGCTCTTTAAATATTTCCTTTATGGTAGCCGATTAAACGCGGCTTAGCCCAACCTTCCACATTTGCGTCAGTATTTTATAGGCTAATAAGAATCAAAATTAAGCAATCAGCAAGGGGTGAATCCGTTGGATAAAAATAAAGTGTTAGCAATTGTTTTGATTGCAATTATCTGTTTAATTGCCTTTGAGGGATATCAGCTTGTCTCCCTGCGGACGGAACACGATAAACTGGCAGCCAAAAATGCGATCTTAGCATCAAAACCCACTGAAGCCGCCTATATAATATTTAAAGACGGCGGGCTTGTCAAAGCTAAAAACGGTTTGACTGGTGAAATAGACTTCAGCGGAATAGACGCAAGCACGGTGATACAGTGGGCGCTTGATTCCTTAACTCCTAACAGAACATGGGTGGAAAAGGTAGCCGTGGTGGGCTCCTTCACTTTGTCCTCCAAAATACGCGTTTCAGGATACACTTTCCTCGATTTGAGCCAAGCAAACCTAACCCTCGCAAACAACGTTAACGATGACATGATTGAAGCATCAGGATGGTACTTCACAATAGCAGGAGGCACCTTGAACGGAAATGGAGCCAATCAAACCAAGGGTTCAGTCATACTCGTAAAGGGAGAAGCCCAAAGATTCTTCATAGGCTACGGGATGCGAATATTTAACGCGGCGGAGCATGGCATTCACCTTCAAGGCGAACAGGATAAATATGTAGGTGTCGGAGTCCTTGTGGACATAATAATTGAGGGTTGCGGTGGAAGTGGTGTCCTTTCTGCGGCGTGGAGCGCGGACCACATTTTTAGCAGACTCAACTGTGGTGGAAATGGAGGCAGCGGAATCTGCCTTTCATCTTCAGGTGCCAACCTCATAGTTGACTCTCTATTTTGGAACAATTTTAAAGGCGTTGACATCTACCATAGCATGCAAAATGTCGTCACCGGAAATAGGATAGATTTCAACAAATACGGTGTTTGCATAGCTTATGGTTCGTCTGAAAACCTTGTAATAGGAAACGAACTGCACAATAATACAGAGCAAATCCGAGTGGAAGTAGACGCTGGGAATGGAAACATTATACGGGAAAACAGGGGCTATGTTGCAGAAAATTATGGGACAGCAATATTCAGCGGGGACGGAGAAACAACCACTTTTCCAATTCCCCACGGCTTGAGCGGGACTCCAAAAAGCTGGAGCGTTGAAGCCGCGTCTGCGGATGCGATGGGGAACAGGTATGTGGTCGCAAACGCTACACACTTAATCGTGACATACGCTTTTCCGCCGCCTCAAGGAAACGACAACGTAGTCTTAGTTTGGCGAGCAGAAACATAGTTGCCTTTTATCACCACCAAACAGAAAGGTGACATCAAATCTTTTATAGCTCCCAAGCCATATCCAGATTAAAAGGTGAAACGGGTGTTCAAGCTTAAAGTTTCAGACGCCAAGCTTTTGAGGGACATGGCAAACGCCATATCCATCCTCGTCGACGAGGCCACATTCCAAATAACACCAGAAGCCCTAAAGCTTAGGGCAATGGACCCATCCCGCGTCGCCATGGTTGACTTCGAATGGCCAAAAACAGTTTTCGATGAATACGTTTGCACTGAGCCGACAAAAATGTGTATAAACATAAGTGAACTGCTAAAACTTTTGAAAAGGGCTGGAAAGGATGACGTTATTGAACTGGCCCTCGATGAAAAAACTGGACGCTTGCAGGTAAAAATAACTGGAAAGTACACGCGGAGCTTTACAATGCCAACCCTTGAGGCATCAGAGGAGGAAGTGCCAACACCAAAAATAACTTTTAATGTTAGAGCAAAGGCAACAACAGATGGCTTACGCCAAGCAATGGAAGACGCCGAACTTGTAAGCGACCATGTACGCATAGAGGCAGACAACGAAAAACTGGTTTTCCAAGCAACAGGAGACCTAATGGGCGCCACAATAGAACTCAAAAGGGGAAGCGATGCTCTACTGGATCTGGAAGCAAAAGAACCATCGAGAGCAACCTTCAGCCTAAGCTATCTCTCCGAAATAATTAAGGCAGCATCAGCCACATCAGACATAGCAACCCTAGAATTCTCAACAGACATGCCAATAAAAATAGACTTCCAACAGGCAAAAGAGGGAAAACTAACCTTCTATTTAGCGCCAAGAATAGAGACTGCCTAAAGTGGAAAAATGCAAATAGCCACAGTCAAATTCACAAAAAATGACTTGGCCAAATATCCGTTCCTAAAAGAGGCCGTGGCATATGTAAAAACCTTAGACCTAAAAATCGAAGACCTTGCAAGCCCAGAATTCTCCCAAATTCTGGAACGTGCCGAAGAAAGAGTTGAAGAAGCAATACTATACGCCATAGTAACTAGGAAAACCCATAACGAGGAAATAGAAATCCTATCATTCCCAACAGCAATAATGCTTGCTGCAGCCACCCAAAATTCATTCATAAAGAGGAGATATGCACTAGCAGAGGCAAAACAAGCCTACAACAACATGAAAAATGAACCGCCAGAAAAAATTTTGGCAATAGCAAACAACTTCCAATGGAAAATAGCAGCAGACACGGAAATGCCATACCAGTTTAGGCTTCATTTCACCGACTACCTCAGAAACACAACAAATCTGCGGGAGAAAAAATGGAAACTAGTAAACCGCCCATTAAAAAATGGAAACGTTTACTTAACACTAAACGAAACCGCAAGGCTTCTCAGCGAAGAAGTTAGAAAGTACATGGAGAAACGACTGGAAATAAAAGATCTACCAGAACTCCCACAAAAAATTGCAGAAACAGCTGAGAAAATCAAGAGTTTAACAATTGAGAAGGTAAGCGAAGTGGAAATAGAGGGCATTCCAAAAACTGTGAAGAAAGATGCTTTTCCACCATGTGTGAAAGCGCTGTATGATGCTGCTTCAAAAGGACGCCACATATCCCACATAGGAAGATTTACCCTAACAGCATTTCTCGTTAACATCGGAATGCCCACAGAAAGCATAATTGAACTGTTCAAAAATTTCTCAGATTTCAACGAACGCATGACCCGCTACCAAGTGGAACACATTGCTGGCGAGAGGGGTTCAAGAACCCGTTATAAACCGCCAAAATGCGACACGCTCAAAACACATGGATTGTGCGTAGAACCCGATGAAACATGTAAACGGTTAAACCACCCCCTCATTTACTATAAAAGAAAAATGTAGAATAAAAGACTCAAGCGGCTATTTTCAATTTTCATAAACTTTAAACAGTATAACAGTACGATAGACTTAAATCTTAACTTTTCAAGAATTATGGACAAGGTAGGGTAAGCGTGAGCAGGTCCAGAATTGTAAGCATAGTCATCCCTGTTCTAAACGAAGAAAAAGGACTACAAAGAGTTTTAAATGAAATTCCCACGAAGAAGCTTGAAGAAATGGGTTACAAATGTGAAATTATAGTTGTGGACGGGGGATCAACTGACCGTACGAGAGAAATAGCCCGTGAAAATGGAGTAAAAGTTATAGTTGAGCCGCGTAAGGGTTATGGAAGAGCCTATAAAACCGGCTTTATGCACGCACAAGGAGAAATAATAGTAACATTAGATGGAGATTATTCATACCCGGCATTCTTAATACCAAAACTAGTTGAAAAGTTGGAAAAACATGGACTTGACTTTATTTCAGCAAATAGAACAGGGAAGTTTGCATGCAAAAGCTTTCCACTACTCCATATTATTGGAAATAAAATATTAACCTACCTAACAAATCTCCTATTTAGAGTCAACATAAAAGATTCACAGTCGGGTATGTGGGTTTTCAGGAAAAGCATATTAGACAAAATGGATCTGCAAGCTGATGGCATGGCATTTTCAGAGGAAATAAAGGTGCTGGCCTTCAAACTTTTTAGGGCGGCAGAAATACCAGTACCCTACAGAAGGAGGATAGGGAAGCAGAAACTAAACACGCTAATAGACGGCTTAAAAAACACGCTTCACCTATTCACCTTGCGATGGTACTTCACCAACCCGATTTCAGTATGGCCTCATACATACACAACAATCAGCATTCTGGAGAACAGCAGTGTCCCAGTAATGATGAGCTTAAGACGGACAATTACCTGTTGAATACCTCTTAAAATGTACATTCAGATTCATTTATGCAGTAATCTTTAGTTTAAATAACAAAGGAATTTAACATGTGCAAGGTCTCTGTGGTAATAATTACAAAGGAGTTGGACTCGAAAATTAACGAAACCTTAGAGTCACTTCTTAATCAAAACTTTGAGAATTATGAGATCATAATTGTTTGCCATAAAAATTCGCTAAAAACGCTGTCCATGGCTGATGTTCCGATAAAAGTTATAGAACAACCGGGCACCTCTAGGGGGATGGCAAGAAACATTGGGGTGGCAAACTCCTCTGGAGGAGTTATAGCATTCATAGATGACGACTGCTCCTCTAATGAAGAGTGGCTTCGGAACGGTTGCGAAACATTATTTGAAAACGGAGAAATAGGCGTTGTTGGAGGAAGAGTAAGGGTCCACGAGGGACTTCCGGAATTTTCTCAAATTGCACTCAGCATTATTTCAATACCTTTTATTAATGGATGGTCTGTTACATTTTCCAATTTCCAAAATAAACGTGAGGTCTCGTATGTGCCGACGTGCAATGCCTTTTTTAGAAAAGAGGTTTTGGAGAAAACAGGAGGTTTTATGGACACAAATTATTGCGAAGATGTTGAAATCTGCTCGAGAGTTAGAAGGTTCGGATATAAAGTGGTTTACGATCCAAAAGTTGAAGTAAGACATAGATGGAACATATGGAACTGGCGCAGTTTCATCAAGCACTTTTACAACTATGGTAAAGGGAGAGGTCGTGCAATGATTGAATACCCCCATATCAGCAATGTGAACCTTTCGCCTTTAATTGCCCTCATGTCACTATTAATATTCGTCCCACTAGTTATCTTAAAGCCCCTATTACTCATCTTCATACTCATGTTATTCACATTTTTTATAATCTTCTGTTCCTTGTATGCTTATCATAGGTTTAAGAGAAGGAAATACATGATCTTCACTCCAATTGTAATGGTTTTAATGTATCTAAGTTACATAACTGGGTTGTTGAGAGGGATCCTTGGCTGGAGGGGAAGATGAGAAAGGCTTCACTGATTTTTATTCCCGTTGTAGTATTTGTTTTCACAATTTCTTACGTTTTTTATCCTAGCAAGCTTCTTCCACTTCCAGTTGGTTGGGATACCCCCAGATATTTGTGGCATATGAAAACAATTGCCGAGGACTGGGGTTTTATAGCGAAAATAGACTTTAACAATTTTGTTTACGCCCTTTTAGGCAGTCTATTTGTAAGGCTTGGTGTGGATGCATTCATTATTGAGATGTTACTACCTCCGGTCCTATTATTTGCACTTCTAGTGGAGGCTTTTTTCTTCCTAACAAAGTTGCAGCCCAACAAGGACTGGAAGATTTACACTTTTACAGCCCTTACCTGGTTTGGCGCATTTAGAGTTGCCGCAGACCTCCACAGTAACCTGCTAGCGCTTAATCTACTTTTGCCCGCCATATACCTCTTCAATGGATATTTAAGGGGAAAAAAGGGACTTTATCTAGGTTGTGTAACTGCATTGCTGATTCTATCCTCTTTCACACATATTGAAAGCACACTTTTTTTAACGTTCATACTCGCTCTGACGGTGTTTAGTGAAAAAACTCTTCGGAAAATTAAGAGAACAGTGGTTGCTACCTTGTTTTCAATTGCAGTCCTGCCCGCCACCATGCTTTATTATACTCATATTGAGAAGTTGCTGGCGTTTTCTGGTGGATCTTTTGGGGTGAGCGTCATGGATTTATGGCGATGGTTGCTTTATCTAGGTCCAGCCGGATTTATTGGAGTTTACAAATTAATTAGTGAGGCTCAATTTGTTGGTAAAGAAGAATTCCTTAAAAGGCTCTTTACAATGTGGGGCTTTGTTTCAATAATTTTTGGCTTAATTCAATATCTGGAGCCTTCATTTATGATATTTTCTGAAAGAGCTGTTATTCTTTTTCCGACACCCTTTCTTGCAATTCACAAAATTGAAGAAGTTAACAATAGACTTATTCAAGGGATAAAATCCTCGAAGAAGATGTTGAAATTTTGCATGCCCCTATTATTGGTGCTTTTCAATTTAATAGCCGCCTTATTTTTAAGCGTTTATAACATATCAATCCATCCGGAAGCGTACAAGAAGCTGCTATTTTTAAGGCAAAAATTTCCCAACAAGCCAATAATAATAATCGCTGACTATGCAGACTGTTATGCTGGCGACCTTGGGCAACATATTTATGATTGGGGCAGAGCCGTTATCGGAGATGTTTACACGTATATTGGCAGTGTTTACTATCTTCGGGACTGGATGCCTACGCCTTTCTTTCATTGGTCTAGCAGGCAAGCATCAAACATTCTATTTAAAGAGATTCGTTCCGAATTTCAATCTTTTGACGATGTGGTGATCATTTATGGACTGGATTTTACAGATCTCACAGCTATTCCAAGAGATTTTGAGATGTTTTTGGAACCATTAGATGACGATCTTTACATTGTTAACATGACGAAGCTTCGTGAAACTGAGGGAAAACTTGTAATTCCAGTTTTTCAGCATTCAAGAGTTGTGTATGGAAACTGGTATCCATCTAATAAAAGCTGGGGAGGTTATCCGCTTGTATTTGAATGTTGGATGACGGGTAACATGATCAAAACACCCGCTATAGAGGTGCTTTTTGCCGTTAAGGAAAAAGGGGATTACTCCATAAGTCTGAGTTATTGGGCGAATGAAACAGTATCCCTTCAAGTTCAGGTTGATGAAAATCCGCCGCAAACACTTGATGGTACCGGGGAACCAGATAGGGAAATAGTGTTTACAGGGTCTTTAAGTGAGGGGGAACATTTGTTAAGGGTTGCCTTGTTAGGCAGAACTGTTAACGATAAGTATCTGCGTGCGCGTTTAAATGTTTTAGAGGTTTCCAGGGTTTCCTAGCTACTTTACAAGATAAGAATATATTTTCTCGTATTGGGCAACAGCTTTTTCCCATGAAAAATCATTTTTAACCCTTTCATATCCCTTTAAGGCCAATGTTTTCGCCAAGTTGCCATCCTCTAAAACCTGGAGAATTTTTTCAGCAAGTTCTCGATAATTTCCCTGCTCAAATATGAGTCCGCAGTCTTGCACTATCTCCGGGCATGCTCCACTGTTGGATACAATGCAAGGGGTGCCGGATGCCATGGCCTCTAAAGTCACAATGCCAAAGGCTTCATTTATGGATGGGAGAACAAAGGCGTCAGCGGCGCGATATAGAAGGGCTAGCTCATTTGATCTCAGCTGGCTTTGTATGCTTATTTTATCTGGAACTTGGAGTTTTTTGGCAAGTTCTAGTATTTCGGAACGCAATTTTCCTGCGCCCACTAAAATCAGCCTAACCTTGTTTCGCTTTTTTGCTATTATGCCAAAGGATTTTACAAGCGTTATGGGGTCTTTGTAAGGGTGAAGTTTGCCAACATAAAGTATTATCTTTTCTTCGGGGTTCAAGTGCAGAATTTTCTTGCATTCTGATTTGTCATGCATTATGTAAGGGTAGTCTTCGAGGTTTATTCCGTGATATATCACTTGGGATGGGACGTTGTAGGCTGACATGATTTGGTTTTGAACGAATTTTGAAACTGACACTACGGTTGTGGCTTTTTTGACGCCTTGTGGAAACATGGACTTTTCGATGCTAAAAAGAAGTTTTTCCTTAAACTCTATTTCTAGCCATGGCTGAGGTAAACCATGGCATGTAAACACTATCGGCTTCCTCATAGCTGAGAGGAATAGTATTGGTGCAGCGAAATTTGAGTGAACAATCTCAAAATTTCTTAAAAAAGATGCCATTTTTCCCCATTGTGTTAAGTTGTTTAAAAACATGAATGGAACATTTCTAAGCTGAGGACTTATCCTATTCTTGCTTCCTGTTACGAAGACTACAAAAAAACTATAACTTTTTCCGGAAAGTCTGCTGGCCATTTCGTAGGTAAACCTGTATACGCCTCCTCTGCCCCCTGAAATCATCAAAATTTTCATGTAAACTCTGCAGAAGTATTTTTAAAGTGGCTAATTAGACTTACTTTTCCATTCTTGACATGTAAAGTGGTGTCTGCATAAACTTTTTATCTTTTGCCGTTTCTGAGAATTCGAAGAGCTTGAAGCCGGAATCGTTGTCTTTTATTCGAGGCGTGTTTCGCGACTACTATCGAGAAGGTTTTCCTCTGGACACCGTAATTCCGGATCTTGAGAGACGGGAGTTTGGCTTCTTATCGTTTGAGAATCAAATGGTTCGCCACAAAAGTTTCAAGAGTATTAACGAGTTAAGGGATTTTATGGAGGACTTTATTCCCAGCGATGCTTACCACTCTTGTGCCCGCTACGAAGATCCAACAGCGGAAATGGAGAGGAAAGGGTGGCTTGGGGCAGACCTTGTATTTGATATAGATGTTGATCACATCCCAACACCATGCAATAAGGTTCATGACGAATGGACCTGCTGCGGCTGTGGGTTTTCTGGTAAAGGGATAACGCCAGAAAAATGCCCAATATGTGGTGGCGAAAAGTTTGAGGAGAGCACTTGGCTCTGCCAGGAATGCATGGACACGGCGAAAAACGAAACCATAAAACTTCTGGAAGTGTTAAAGGAAGATTTTGGCTTTTCAGATGGCGACATGCATATTTATTTTTCGGGTCATAGAGGATACCACGTCCACGTCGAGAGCGAAATTGTCCAAAGCCTTGACGCCATTTCCCGTAAAGAGATAGTTGACTACATTTGCGGCATAGGCTTCGACACAGACTCTCAAAGCTTAATTTGGGGGAAAACTGGAAAATCATCGAACTGGCACGCGAGAATAACAAGAGAAATACGGGAGCTTATTTTAAACGCCAACGAGGAAGACCTGGAAGAACAAGTGGGCTTAAAGAAAAAAATTGCCACGGCATTACTGAAAAGCCGAGATAGATTCTTAAAAAGTTTAGAGGGGCGCGCCGAGCCCTGGAAAGCCGTAAAAGGCGTAGGATTGGAAACGTGGAAAAAGATATTTGCTTATTGTGCACAAAAGGGGTTCGTTAAAATCGACACCGTCGTCACGGCTGATGTTCATCGTCTTGTGAGAATGGCAAATACTCTACACGGTAAAACAGGATTCAAGAAAACTGAACTAAGCATGGCGGGCATAGACAATTTCGACCCTTTTAAGGACGCGGTAGCCTTAAGAAAGGGCGAGGTCACCGTGCTTGTCCATAACGCACCACAGTTTAGGTTATGCGACGAGATTTTCGGGCCGTACAAAAATGTTAAGGTTGAATTACCTACCGCTGCTGCGGTGTTGTTAATCTGCAAGGGGAAGGCGGAGGTGCAGAAGTAGGGTGTATGAAGAAATCTACAGAATTTGGAAAAACGAGGTCGAAAAGGAAGCATTGGAAGAATTGCCCGCAGACTTTTACGTCAGAGTGGCTGAATATTTGAGGAAAATAAAAGAGGAATCGAGAATGCTCGACAAAAAAGCGGTAAGGGCAGCCCTTCTGCAAATTGAAATGCAAAATGTCAAACACATGCTGCAACAGCTACTCAAAAAACGCCGTGAAAAAATTGTTAAGAAGGCACTTAAAGGCGAGAAAATTCCACAAAACCTTCTAACAGAAGAGGAGCGGGAAACCCATCAAAAAATTGCGCCCTCTTTGGAAAATCTTCAAGAAATCTCAAGGAAACTGCTAGAGGGACAATATTTGGCGGCGACCAGCGAGAAGGAACAGAAGGTGGCAGTTCTGCGCTTCTTAAAAGATGTACCAGCCATCATCGGAAAAGACATGAAAGCCTACGGCCCATTCAAGGCTGAGGATGTTGCATCCCTACCTATTGAAAATGCAAGAATTCTAATAAAGCAGGGTTTAGCCGAAAAAATAAGCGTGAACTTAAACTCTAACACGAATTAGCCTTTCTTCAAAATTTTCTCAACACCAACAATCATCAAAGGATAGAGAGTTATCCACGTAATCGAATAAAACTGCCCATAAAAATTATGAAAAGGCCAAATGTCCCCACCGCTCAGTTTAATCATGGCAAGGGTGAAAATTCGGAGTATGTTAAGGAAGTATGTAACTGCGGCTCCCATCACGAAGTAGAATATTTTGCGTTTTGTAGAGATGTCGCTTTTCTTCAGAAAGAGAGAAATGACAATGGTGTAAATTACAAGACTTTCAACTCCAGCGCATATCCAACCTATCCCGAAAAGAGAAATATTGTTTACCTTCAAAACTGAAACCCGGCCATAAATGTGGTAGTAGGCCTCAGTTACCGTGGTTGTGTACCCAAACAGTTCAAGAAGCCGCGCTGCAAAGAAGGCTGTCACTGGAACAAGCATTTGAAGTGGCGTAAACTTTCCACCCGGATACAAATCGTCTATCACGAAGAGGAATCCCATAACACCTAAGAAGAATATTGAACCAGAGAACACTGGCAGATTCTTAATTCCATAGGCCAGCAGGACTATGAGACAAAACAAGAGTGTGAGGACCAATAGTTCTATTGAGATTGGCAAGATGTTCGCGAAATAGTCAAAGCTGTTATTTTTGAAAAATTTTTTGTTGCAATTAAGCACGTATTGTTTTGCAATGTCGGCAATCCACGAATTCAGCCCATAATGATTTGAAACTGCTACATAAATCGTTGGAGCAGCAACCGCCAACGCAAACAAAAACGCTTTCAAAAATCCTTTAAAGGATTTTTTAAGAGTGAAGTTGAATTGGAGCTTTTCCCAGTCCAACACTGTTTCTAGGGAGATTAGCCATACAAAGAATAGGTAGAAGGTTCTTCCCTGCCACGTGTGTTCGAAGGATGACCGGTCCCAACAGTATAGGAGCAGAATCGGCAAGGCAAGTGAAATTATGGGTGTGGTTTTTCCCAGCGCCTTTAAGATTTTCTGCATGAAATCTCCTTCTCCTCAACTAGTTCTGATTAAGGATTAAATAAGTTATCCTTCTAATTTAGGGAAATTGTTAATTAGGAACTGGCACTAAGAGAGAGGAGAGGCTGACATATAATGGTAGAAAAAGAAGTCTTGGCCGGCTTTTTAGTGCTAGGTTTCGCCGTTTTTATAGCCGGCTTTTTGGCTGGTTTTTTGGCGATTGGTTTAGTGCCTTTGGAAATGGATTTTGTGGTGCTGTTCACGGTTTTTTCGCTGGGCTATGTTGCTGGAGCTTTAACCGTGGCTTTAGTGCTGGTTGCTTTTATACTTTTAAGGTTGAGGAAGTCGCCCTAATTTTTAAGTGAAAAAGTATATGAGTGGGTGTGTTTTCTTAATGCAGAGGCTGGCTGGTTTAAATGAATGTACCAAAGGAGATTAGAACCTACTGTCCAAGGTGTAAAACGCATCAGATTCACACGGTTTCACTTTATAAGGCTGGTAAGCGTAGAGCCTTAGCCAAGGGAGAACGCCACCACGAGAGGGAAAAGAAAGGCTATGGTGGCCAGAAATACCCATTACAGAGGAAGTTTGCCAAAACCACTAAAAAGCAGACTTTAAAGCTGAAGTGTAAGGTTTGCGGCTACACGAGGCACAAAGAGGGGATAAGGTTAAGGAAGCTTGTCATAGCCTAAAAATGGTGGAGGATACGCCCATGGCTGAGTGGGAAAAACTCATTCCAAGGCCCAAGAGCGCCTTCCTTAGGGTTAAGTGTCTGAAATGCGGCAACGAGCAGATAATTTTCAGCCACGCAGTCAACAGAGTCGCTTGTAATGTTTGTGGCGCAGAGTTGGCTGAACCAGCCGGTGGCAAAGCAACCATTAAAGGGGAAATAGTCACGATTTTTGAGTGAGAGATGATGGTGTCGAGATGGCTTTGAGAAGGCAGGAGTGGCCTGAAGTTGGCGACTTGGTTATAGCTACTGTTGAGACCGTCACGGATTATGGGGCTTATGTTAGGCTTGACGAATTTGATAAGAGGGGCCTTCTACATATTTCTGAGGTTGCCTCCTCCTGGATTAGGAATATAAGAGATTTTGTTCGGGAAGGGCAGAAGGTTGTTTTGAAGGTCTTGCGGGTTGATGCAGAAAAGGGACACATAGACCTATCCCTTAGAAGAGTTACAAAGAGAGAGAAAATTGAGAAGATGCTTTCATGGAAAAGGGAGCGGAAGGCTGAAGCCCTCCTTAGAAGCGTTGCGGAAAAAGCTGGCTTGTCCATAGAGGAAGTTTACGAGAAAGCTGGAGCCCTCATCGAGAAAGAGTACGGCCTATACGAAGGCTTTGAAAAAGCCGCAAAAGAAGGCATAGAAGCCCTAACAAAGATAGGTGTTCCCGAGAAGTTAGCTGAGGTTTTTGTTGAAGTTGCAAAGGAGAGGATTCGCCTACCAACCGTTAAGATTAAAGGGATTGTGGAACTCCGCTGCTTAAAGCCCAACGGTGTGGAAATCATTAAAGAGGCCTTTTTAAACGCCAAAAAAGCAGAGAAAACCCGAGGCGTAAATCTTCGGTTCTATGTGATGGCGGCGCCGAAATATTGCATCGAAGTTTTAGCCGACAACTACAAGCATGCGGAAGCCGTTCTGCAGAGAGTTGCCGAAAACATAGTCTCAAATGTTGTTAAGGCTGGTGGGCAAGGAACATTCAGAAGGGAGAAATAGGTGGCTTGGCTATTAAGGAAATGTGAAAAATGCAGAAAATACACTCTAAAAAGGGACAAGTGCCCATACTGCGGCGGACCAGTTCGGGTACCCCACCCGCCTAAGTTTTCTCCAGAAGACAAGTACCTAAAATATAGAATGGCCTTGAAAAGGGAGGCTGAAGCCAAATGAAAGAGACGGTAATTAAGGAGTTAACAAAGGTAGAGCTTAAAAACCCCATATTAATTGAGGGCCTTCCGGGACTTGGGCTTGTTGGGAAAATTGCCACCCGCTATCTGATTAAACAATTAAAGGCGCAAAAAATTGCATACCTATACTCGCCACATTTCCCATACTTTGTGCTCGTTAGCAAAAAGGGAAGCGTTAGGCTTCTGCGGGGCACCTTCTACTTCTGGAAAAATGACTGTGGAGAAAATGACCTAATCCTCTTTACCGGAGACAGTCAAGCCCAAACCATTGAGGGGCAATATGAAATTTCAAACAGCATACTCGACTTCGCCCAAAAACATGGTGTTAAGCTTGTCATAACGATAGGCGGTTACAGAGTGGAAACAGACAAACCAAAAGTTGTGGCAGCCGCCACAAGCCAACCCCTCCTTAATAGGGCTTTGCAGGCAAATGCCGTAATAAGCCCCATGGGAAGCCCAATAGTGGGCACGGCTGGACTGATCCTCGGCCTAGCACCCTTTAGAAAGATTGAGGCTTTATGTCTTTTAGGCGAAACACGCGGTTATCTGCCTGATCCAAAGGCGGCTAAAAGCGTTTTGGAAGTTTTGATGAAGATTTTGGGGATAAATGTTGACTTGTCTGGTTTAGACGCTGAAATTGCCAAGGCTGAGAGCATGGTGGCAAGGCTGCGGAAAATCGAAGAGAAGAGGATGTTGCAAGCTGAAGAGATGCGCAGAGAGGAAGACAAAAAGATTACCTACATTTCCTAGCAAGATTAGAAAATTTCCTCTTCGATTACTTTAACAATCTGTTCGGCAGCATCGCCTTTTCCATAAGGTGAATCCGCGGGCAGTTCTTTCCGATCTTCTAAACTCTCCTCCAAGGCTTTCAATATGCTTTGCTTCTCTGTGCCAACAACCCTTGCGAATCCAGCCTCCACAGCCTCCGGTCTCTCAGTTGACGTGCGTAAAACTAGGACTGGTTTTCTTATTTGTGGGGCTGTGGCTTCCTCTTGTATGCCTCCAGAGTCCGTGAGGATAATTTCGCATTTCTTCATCAGCACTAGAAAGTCTAGGTATCCCAGTGGGGGAAGAATTTGAAGGTTTTTCGACCTCTTAACCTTGGCGTAAATTCTGTTTTGTCTAAGCCTCTTCTGTGTGCGGGGATGAACTGGGTAAACCACTGGTATAGGTGCCTCCATAAATGCTTCCACAAGATTCCTAAGAACCGTTGGATTGTCAACATTCTCCGCTCTGTGTGCCGTTGCCAGAGCGAATTTTTCGAAGCGAATTTCCTCCATTATTTTTGACTTTTCCTCAGCCACTGGTCCGTACTGCATTACCGCATCTATGACGGTGTTTCCGATTGTGTGAATCTTCCCCCAAACAGACTCCCTTTTAAGATTGTTTTCAGCGGTTTTGGTGGGGGCGAAAAGATATGTGGATACGTGGTCTGTCAGCCTTCTGTTGTGCTCTTCCGGCATACGTAAATCAAAGCTTCTTAATCCGGCTTCAACATGCCCGACGGGGACGTCGAGCTTAACTGAGGCTAGGGCTGTTGCTAGAACCCCATTTGTGTCCCCTTCAACAAGAACTAGAGTTGGCCTTACCCTCTTTAATAGGTGTTCCATATGCGCCATTATGCGGGCGGTTTGCTTTCCCTGCGAACAGGCTTTAACTTTGTAGTTGTGGTTTGGTTTTGGAAGCCCAAGCTCTTCAATGAACTGCTGGGACATGTTGTTATCGTAGTGTTGCCCGCAGTGAACAAAGGTGAAGGGGATTCCACTTTTTTGTAACGCCCTGATAATGGGTGCCATTTTGATTATTTCTGGTCTTGTGCCAGCAACAACCATTAGGGTTCTCATCGACACTTCACATGGTGCAACCTACATTTCTTGATGCTTCTAATTTGTAATGAGCACTAATAAGATTTAATCCTAATACTTTCGCAAAGTCAAAACTTTTAATTAAAATCTCTAACTTGCGTTGGCCTCTGCTACGTACAAAGCGTCTTACTTTCCTTTTCCATCTTTAATGACAGCAAAACAGTCTTGGAGATGAATATATGCGTCTGTTAAGGAATGTTAGAGGCTTAAGTGTAGTGGTAACAACCCTAATAATTCTAGTGGTTTCTGTGCTTCTTGCAACTATTGTGACCTTTTACGCCATAAATGTTGTAACAACTCGGGTTCAAGAGGAGTCGCTCCACCTAAGCAAACAACACGTCTGGTACAATACCACCGGGGGCTGGGCTGAAGCAGCCCTGGTTATAATAAACACTGGTGGAAGAGACGTGGTGATTGACAAAGTATCAGTTAGGGGTCAGGAATGCCGATGGTCAAAAGTCTATTATTGGAGAACGGATAACAAAACAGTTTCAGCAGACTTAAACGTGACAAAAGTTAGGCCAAGCGAAATGACTGAAGCTATGTGGGGAGAAATATTCGGGTATCTTGGTAGCGGTGAAACTTTCCTGCCAGCCTCAAATGATTTGACGTTAAAGTCGGGATGGACCATAGTCTTATACATAGAGGACCCTGACAGCATATCCTCAAAAGACGTCGGCCAGACTGTTGGTATAACAGTGTTTACGGCAAATGCGCAGTATTACGTTGAAGCCAACGTTGAAGCGGCAGAATAAACACCACGAACCGTCTTTTTTCTTCGATAAAGGCTATAGTTTATGTCTTTTTTAAGTAGCCTTCTCTGGGCTCATAGATTGTTCCTTCCCGTAGAAGTTGGCTGATTAGGCGTTCCGCCTCCATTTTTGAAATATTGTATTCTGTTTCAAGCTTGTTTATTAAATCGGCTCTGTTAACCATTCCTATTTCTTTCTCCATTTCTGTTAGCACCGAGAGCAGCACTTGCAGCTTGTCCCTAAGGCTTTTTGGCTTTCCAGTCATTATGAGGTCTATGTCGAACTTGTAGGAGGATAGGTCTATTCCAACCTCTTCTAAGGAGCGTTTCATTATGTTTATGGCTGCTTCCGCATCCTCTGCTAAAACTTCTGTTCTTAGGGCAGCTCTGGCTCTGGCTTCAGCCAAACGTATAAGCGATTCCAGTTGCCGAGCAGTGATTGCTATTGGGGAACCCTCTGATTCGCTTGCTGAACGCATAGCCAAATAGAAGTCTTTTAGGCGTTGCAGTGCCTCATTGGTTAAGACCGGCTTTATAGTCTTTGCATAGCTTATGTATTTCCGCAAAAGCTCCAGCGGTATAGGTGGCTCCACGGGGCTTAAGCCTCTGCGGTGAATTTCAAGGATGTGCTCCGACATCCTGCCGTCTATCTCCTTATTTGGGACGTCCCTCAAGACGAATATTAGGTCGAACCTTGAAAGGATAGTCACTGGAAGAGAAATGTTCTCTGCAATTGTTCTGCGGGCTTCATATCTGCCCAAAGCTGGGTTTGCGGCTGCCAATATAGCTGTCCTCGCGTTGAGGGTTGCCACTATTCCGCCCTTCGCCACCGAAACGGTGTGCTGTTCCATGGCTTCATGGATTGCAACGCGATCTTCTGGGCGCATCTTATCTATCTCGTCTATGCACGCAATTCCCTTATCCGCAAGCACGAGGGCTCCGGCTTCAAGGCTCATCCCGCCGCCTTTTTCACGTATAACGGCCGCGGTTAAGCCAGCCGCTGTTGTGCCCCTACCGGAGGTGTAAAGTCCCCTAGGTGCAACCCGAGCCACATACTGCAATAGTTGGGACTTGGCCGTTCCAGGGTCGCCAACCAAAAGAATGTTCAATTCTCCCCTTATTGATATGTCTGGAAGCGTCTTAGGGACTCCGCCGAAGAGAAGGTACATTATTGCCTCCTTAACGTGCTCGTAGCCGTAAATCGAAGGTGCAATAGAGTTTATTATTTTCCTATGTATCCACGGGTCTTTTGCAAGTTCGAGGATTTGCTTCTCCTCCTCTGGTGATGGAAGCGTCGCCTCCGGCTCTTTTCCCAAAACTTCAATGGAGTTTGTATCCAAATGCAAGATAAATGTGCGGAGCTTTCCAACCTTAGGCATGGTTGGGGCTGCAGCGCGAACAATGCCCACAACGGAGACGTGGTCGCCTGGTCTCGCCACATCAACAATTTCGCTTCCAACAAGCTTAACGTGCAAAGTTCGTGGAAGCTGCCCCGGCGGAAGGTCTTCTGGGCGTTCCTGTACGCGAAGGTCTTGCGAATCTATGAAAGTTGATTCCTCTTGTACAAAGTCGAAGGGTCCCTTCCGCCTACATGAGGGGTCACTACATGCGAAAGGCGCCTTGAGGAATGGGCCGGTTTGGTCAACGTATGTTATGTTTCCGCATCCTCTGCATTTGAAGGCTGCCCGCATCACCATAGGGCGGACTGGTGTTGAGCGCACCACTATGCCTTCAATCATCACCAGCTTTCCGATGTGGGCTGCGCCTAGTTTCCGCAGTGGCGTCGGCTCCAGAAGCCTAACAACTCTGACGGTTATTTTCTGTTTTTCCGCGTATTCCGGGGCTTCTATGGCCAGCTGGTTTTGGGCTGCGTTGTCCGCATGTTTCAGGTATTCGTCTGGTTTCTCCAGAAGCTGGTCCGCAAGCCTATGGTCGAAGGTTAGGATGTCCTCAAACTCAACTATAAGCGATGTTTTTCCAGAAACAGCCAACTGCGAAATTCTCTGACGGTATTTCTCTGTTTTGAAAAGCTCTAAGAAGCGTTCTTGCGGGTCTATTACTTCCAGCTCTTCATTCATTTCTCCTCAACGCCTCCTCCTTTGCCTTCACCCTCAAGCAGCTGCGTCTTCCAGTTATTAATAAGCTGGAAAATTTGCTCGTAAAGGAGCCTTTCCTCTGCTGTAAGGTTCCTTAGAACGTGTTCGGTTTGGGCTGGCGCAGAAGCCAAGGAGACAATCTTCTTTAATCTTAGGTTTAAAATGTCCAGCGCCAACTGTTTCGCCTTCTCAAATTCCCGCATTTTCTCATGATGCCTAACCGTCTCCTCTCTTAGCCCCTCAAGGTATCTACGGAGTTTTGGATAAAAATCTTTAGGAAGTTCCGAAATTTGTCCAGCTGTCTGGACACGTTCCTTCCAGTGAATCTTGTAAAGCTTGGCCGAGTCCAGCAGTTCATCATCCCTAAAGCGGACAACGCCAAACTTCTCAAGCTCCCTCGCCACCCAATACATAACCTCATACTCGTTTCCTTCCTCAAAAGGACCTACAGTTAACCCAGCAAGCTTGATTTCTGGGCAGTTGCGGTTAGCTATGACTTTAACTGGCGAATTCTCAAACATGAAATCTAGAGCTTTAATCTTTCCAGCAACACCCATCTGCAACCGCATTTCCCCCTTCCAACCGATTCTACTCTCTGAGTTAAGATATAAAAAGTGTAGTCTAGAAAATACGACAAGAGGGTTTAAGATTTTCATAGTTTATAATGGCTGTTAAGTGTTTTTGGAATTTGCTAAGGCCATAGGCCTAAAGTTTTAATTGCTTCAGCCACCCGTCCAACGCCGAGCATTAGGGCGGCTGTTCGCATAGGTTCCTTCTCGGCTTTTGAAGTTTTATAGACGTCGATGAATGCTTTCACCATTTTCCTTTCAAGTTTCTGGTTTACTTCCTCTAGGCTCCAGTGTTCCCTTGTTAGGTTTTGAACCCATTCAAAATAGCTTACTGTTACGCCGCCGGAGTTTGCCAGTATGTCTGGGATTAGGAATACGCCTTTCTCGTTAAGCACTTTGTCGGCTTCTGGGGTTGTTGGTCCGTTGGCTCCTTCTGCCACTATTTTGGCCTTTATTTTGTCTGCGTTGGCTTTTGTGATTTGGTTTTCGAGGGCCGCCGGCACAAGAATATCACATTCC
>Ga0080004_1119635_pt1 | contig 21020 bp, 21 predicted proteins | sample WasSprMetagenome_FD_69207 | JGI IMG/M metagenome (GOLD analysis project Ga0080004, IMG submission 69207) | Sulfidic aquatic microbial communities from Washburn Spring, Yellowstone National Park, USA - WS (SPADES assembly) (version 2) | ecosystem: Environmental > Aquatic > Thermal springs > Hot...
CATGCTGCCATCAAATATGGCCAGTTGATTCAGCTTTGAGAAGTCTTCCGGTATAATTCCTCTCAGGAAGATCGATTCGCCTTTTACAATGCAGGGGGCTACGGCTTCGGGGCTGCAGGCTATAACCCCGTTTATGGAGCCTACCTTTTCAGCCAAGTACGCTGGAACCAATCCCGTGAAGGGTGTGCTGCCCTTCCTATTGTAGATTGCTATAACATCTTCTCCCTCGCCCAGGTAGGCTGTAAACCCCCTATAGAAGCCAAGCAGGCTGAAGGCTGTTATCGAGAAGAGCGTGGATGATAGGGTTAAGATTATGGCGAGGGCTAGGATGCGCCGTCCCTTAAGGTATCTGAACCCTATAAGCCTAGTGAGCGCGCTCATAACGGTTGCTCCGCGTATCTTGTTCGTGCAGTTTTTAAGGCTGGGTGTATGCATCCTAGGATTGATGAGGCGAGCGTTAGGAGGAGTGTTTGGAGGGCTTGCTCAGCTTCTAGGAAGGGGGTTATGCCCACACTTGGCATGATCCACCTAAGCATGGTTGAGGCTGTTTGGGCTCCGGCTGTGCCTAGGGCTATTCCCAATATTGAGCCTGTGAAGGCTACTGTTGTAGTGTAGGTGAAGACTAGGACTAGGGGAATTAGCTTTTTGCCTCCTAAAGCTCTAAGCATGGCGAGCTCGTAGCTTGACTCTATTATGAGCCGTGTGGCGATCACGTAGGAGGCTGCTACAATTGCCGCGTAAACGGCTAAAGACCACATGTTTAGGAAGGCCAACGTCTGCATGCTCATTCGCTGCGCGAACTCTTTTAGCTGCTGGGCTTGGACGAGCTTAACGTTTTCCGGTAGCAGTTGCGTGATCTGGTTGACGGCTTCTAGGCTGTTCACGCCTTCCTTGAGTGTGAATTCAATGAGGGATACCGTATCTTTGTTTCCGGCGAGCCTGTTGGCTGTTTCCATGGGAACTACGAGCTCGGCGTCGCTCTGCGTCTGGCTTCTGAATACGCCGACAACCCTAACCTTGACTTGCCTGCCCCCGACAGCCAGGGTTATTTCGTCTCCGAGGCTGATGGAGAGTGCCCTCGCAAGTATCTCGCCAGCGTTTGCCTCCGTCCAGTTTTTCGCGGCTGTCCCGTTTATATACGCCCTCCTCGTCTTGAGGAACCCGCCGACGTCTTCCACGCTCCTCACATGGACTGTGCGGCTGCTGGGGCTTGCAGTTAGGTTAACCATCAAAATCTTTTGGGGGAGCACATACCCAACATAGCTAAGGTTACTGAGTTTGCATACTAGCTCCGCGTCTACCTGACTGTCCATTATAGAAGTGGAGTTTCGGCTGAGGATCACGTACGTTGCACCAGGGCTCACAAGCCTTCCAAGCGTTTGAACCTGCAAATCGACGTAATTGATTATGGAGTTTGTGGTAGCCAGAATGGCTACTAGAAGCGCTATTGCTATGATGGACAGAGCTGTGCCACGTTTTCGAAGAAGCATCTTACAGCCTAAAATCCACATGTTTTCATCCTACGTATATGTTTGCCAGACCGTTTGAGTAAACCTGGTTGAGGCTGGAGGCTTCCTCCGTCCAGTTTTCTGGCAGGTCAACGCTGTATCCGCCGTACACCACGTACCCGTTCTTAAACATTTGATCGTATACGAATAGGATTTGAGGTTTTCGCGCGTTTCCGGTTAAGTACTTGAGCCCTTGAAAAACGTCAACGTTTACGTCAAAGTAGTACTTTAGAAGGTAGAATGTTTTCACGTCGCCCGCAACTGTCATGTTGCCAGCTAAGCCTTTAACCCACGCAGCTGCACAGTATTCGGGAATCCTGTAAAGCCAGAAATATCCCATGTAACGTTCCTGCAGGTTAACGGCTGCATAAAAGCTGTAAACGTTTGTGGAGAGGATGAAAAGCGTGAGGGCGGCGCCCACTTTAAAGGCTTTCCTCGACCCCTCATGCTCGTATAGTCGATGAACTCCGAGCGCTAACAATATGGCGAGTGGAGGCAAAATAAAGTTGACACCACGGTAGGCCAACGTTAAGCCTAAGCCTGGGCCAGCGTTTCCGAAGATCGCGTAACCTTCGAGTCCGAGAACGGCTGCCAGCCAGAAAAGCGGCATAACATGCTCTCCACTACACATTTTCCTCATCATCCCATATCCCAGGACGCATAAAGGTGCAGCTGCTATAAACGGGCCCGCGTATAAAATGTAATTTGCTGGCAGTACGGGCGCCCCCGGCACAAGAGGCTTTCTTGTAGCAAGCCATGTGAAAGCGAATACTGCAACAGAAAACGTGGAGCACATGAAGGCTGTCCTCGCCTTACCTTGGGTTTGATGCTTGAGAGCAAGCCACAGGGTTAAAGGGAAGAGGACGGCTTGGTATGAGGCTGCAGAAAGCCAGTCGATGACAGATACGAAGTTGAAGGCCCAGTTGGCGTAAAGCAGAAAGTACATGAGTGTTGAGCCTGCGAGGATTGCTGGAAGTATGAGGTTGCGGATCTCAAGGCTCACCCCTTCCTTCGCTCTAAAAATAATTTTCCCTAAGCTCATAGAGGCTAAGATTGCTACGGTGAGGATTGCAGTGTAATAGTGGGTTAGGACAAGAGATACCGATGCCACTGTGAAAAGTAGGGTTTTCTTCCACCAGCCAAGCTTCTGGTTAAGGAAGAGGAATATGAGTAGCAAGTAGAGTGGGTGAGCGTATGTTTCACCCTTCACTCCAGCCGTTAGGATAACATCGCTGAACGCAGTAGCTAAGAAAAGCGAAGCTATAAACGAAACTCCCTTGCCGTAAAGCCCATCCACAAGCACGTAAAAGACAAGAATGGAGAATGCGCCTGCCACTGGCACGAAGAACGCCATAGCATACACTGGCTGAAGCCCAGTTAACGCAGAGACCACTGCCCCAAAGAGCTTATCCCCAAGCTCATCATAACTTCCGCCGAAAACACTCGCATCATTCAATGGAACAGGCGTGTGACCCAATAGAAGTTCAGCGTACCTGATGGAAGGCCATGAATCCACAGAAAACGGTAAACCGCTAATCAAATAGGGATAAACCCTTGAAAGCACCGCAACCGTAACTGGCAAAATTACATAGAAAATTGACCTAGTGTAGACCTTGCTCTTCCTGTAAGGCAAGTTTTCTTCTCAGTCTGACGTTTCCTAATTATCGCTACTGCTGCAGAGGGTGCTATTAAAAGCCATAGTGACGCAAGAACAGAAGAAAATCTGATGCCAAAAGGCGAGTAGTTAAGCGTCAACCCAATTAAAGGCGTAACGGCCAGTATTATTCCAACTGATAAAGCCGCCTTCTCTATAAACTTAAGCCTCACTTCAGCAACGCCCACGCTTGTTACCTCCTCCAATATCCCTTTTTCCTTCAGTTTTGGCCACTACTACACAGATATCTTTAACGCACCATGACGCGCATATGATTGGAACAATTCTATTGGAATGCCTTTATGCAGTGAGTAGTGGTTATTGTGCGGTAAATACTATTACAGCCATTATTGTGGCGCTATCTTATATTTTAGGACCGACCTATCTTCACATATCTATGGAAAACATGAGGCTGAAAGAGGGACCTGCACACCTTAAGCGATTGAACAACATCCCACTATTACAGCCTTCACCTTAAACCCTTCCATTGATTAAACACTTTAATCCATTAACATACATGTAGTTAATGTGATATGGAAAGAAACTAATGTTGAAACAAAAGAGTCTATTTCTATAGAGTTTATTTCTATTTTTCAGATACAATAGATAAATAGAATGGTCCTAAGAATCCTTACTAGATTTTTGCTTGGAACTAAGTTTAGTACCGGTTTTTACTGTTAAGGAAAATATTCTTTATTTTGGATTCCAGCCTGAATCCTGTATCGCCTCGAGCAGGTATGGATGAATGTCTTCAGGCAATTCTTTAAGAAATTTGAATTCTGAATGTTCAGCGTTTAACTTAACCTCTCCCTCATTGCATTCGCACAAATAGACTATTGTTATATCATGCCTTTCAGGAAAAATTCTGGAATAAACGTTTACAAGCCTGCATTTTTTTACAGTCAGTCCAGTTTCCTCTTTAACCTCTCTAAGCAAAGCCTCTTCAATGGATTCTCCCTTTCTAATTCTCCCTCCAGGAAACCACCATTGCCCTTTAGCAGGACTATTTCTCCTTCTTAAAAATAGGAGTGCTCCATCTCTAACTATGATAGCTTCTACACAGGGAATAGGCATGCATTCTACTATCTTATTGTATAAGGTGTTAGGGATGAAGCCTTCTTCCTTTAGCTTTCTTGCCAAACTCTATTCAACCTCTTGAATCTTCTATCAGATGACTGTTTCTTTGATCTTTTGAGCAATATACTTTATGTCTTCTCCTGAAAGTTTTACACTCGATGGTAGATTAAGCCCTTGCTTAGAAATTTTCGAAGATACGGGATATGTGGAGTTCGCATATCTTTGGTATATTGGCATTTCATGTAGTGGGTAGAAGAATTTTCTTGTTTCAACACCATTTTCATCAAGTTTTCCTGCAAGCTCGTCTCTTGTCGTTTTCACTTTCCTATCGTCTATTAAGATGGAATAGAACCAGTAGGTGCATTTGGCCCAAGGCATTTCTGGATGCAGTATAATACCTTCTATTGAAGACAGCTCATCCGCATAGATTTTAGCTATTTCCCTCTTCTTTTCAATAAACCTTTCTATTTTGCCCAGTTGGGCTAAGCCTAAGGCTGCCTGAAGGTTTGTCATACGATAGTTGAAGCCTATCACATCATGCCAGTATCTTTTTGTCGGACTCATGCCATGGTCTCTCAGAATTCTGATTTTTTCAGCCAATTCCTTGTCGTTTGTTAGGCACATGCCTCCTTCTCCCGTGGTTATTACTTTGTTGCCGTAGAAGCTGAAACATGATATGTGGCCGAAGGAGCCAACCTTCTTACCCTTATATTCTGCACCATGGGCTTCTGCAGCATCTTCGATAACGTAGAGGTTATGTTTTGAAGCTATCTCTATTATAGCGTCCATGTCACAGGGGTGACCATACAAATGCACGGGTATTACCGCTTTAGTATTTGGAGTAATGGCTCTCTCTAACTTATCGGGGTCGATGCACCAGTAATCTGGGTTTATGTCCACTATAATTGGCTTTGCACTTACGTATATTACAGCGTTTATGGTTGCTGCAAACGTTAAATCTGGGACTATAACCTCATCCCCTTCGCCAATGTTTAAAACAGCTAATGCGAGATGAAGGGCTGCTGTGCCGTTTGATGTAGCGATACCATGTTTTACGCCAACATATTTTGCGAATGAGTTTTCGAATTCTTTGATGAACTTTCCCTTACTGCTGACCCACCCGCTCTTAACGGCTTCTACAATGTTTCTAAGCTCCTCTTCGCCTATTTCGGGTTCGGCCACCGGATACCTATGCTTACTAATCTTCATATCAAAAATCTCTCCTTTTTTCCAACAGAATCGTTATAAAACCTCCAAGCAAGTTTAGAACTTTCTTTCCTGAGGTAAAATAATCTATGTATTTTGCGATCTCGCGTGCGCTGTAAGTAATCACGCTATCTAACCTCACATTTTTAAAGTACGCGTAAGTATCCTATTCTCACTCGGGTAGTTTGGTGCATCCCAAGGAAATCTTTCGCCATTCAACCAGCTGGACCAGCGGTCAACCTCTTTCCTAACCATTATTTCCACTAGATTATCGAACTTAACCTTAGGCCTCCAGCCAAGCTTGTGCTCGGCTTTTGAATAGTCTCCGACTAGGCATGGCACGTCTAAAGGCCTCATAAACCTTTTATCAACTTTAACGTGGTCCTCCCAGTTTAATCCGACAACGTCAAACGCTTTCTCAACGAACTCCCTCACGCTGTGTGCCTCGCCTGTAGCTATCACATAATCGTCTGGTTCTTCCTGCTGGAGCATAAGCCACATGCTTTCAACGTATTCAGGAGCATAGCCCCAGTCGCGCTTTGCATCTAAATTGCCGAGCCTAAGCTCCTCGCTTAAGCCCAGTTTTATCTTCGCAACTTCGTTCGCGATCTTGCGGGTTACAAATTCTAAGCCACGTAATGGAGATTCGTGGTTGAAGAGGATTCCGTTTACGGCAAATATCTTGTAGCCTTCCCTATAGATCTTTGTGATCCAGTACCCGTAGAGCTTGGCTGCAGCATAGGGGCTCATCGGTCTGAAAACATCGTTCTCGTTGAGAGGTCTCCCACCGTTTAGCAAGCCTGTTTTGCCGAACATTTCACTTGTGGCTGCATTATAAAACTTAACGTCTGAACAGACTTGACGAATGGCTTCGAGGATCCTCGTTGTAGCTAAACCAGTAATATCCCCTGTAGCTACTGGAGTCTCAAAGCTAGCCTCGACAAAACTCTGCGCAGCGAGATGGTAAACCTCATCGGGCTCGGAAATTTTCAAAGCCTCAACTATTGACCCAGTATCGCTTAGCTCAACAGGAATAAGGTTCACCTTGTCGAAGATTCCGAGATACTCTAAACGCCAAAAATTGGGAGTGCTGAGTCTACGATATGTGCCATAAACCTCATAACCCTTATTTAAAAGATACTTAGCCAAGTAGGCACCATCCTGCCCAGTGATACCAGTTATCAAAGCTTTTCTGGACATAACATCACAACATTTTACATTTTACTAATTTAATTATATTATGTCCTTCCCAACTTTTCCAATATTCTTAAGAATGTTTCGGTTGCCTCGTAAGCCTCACCAGGGGAATAAGGCTCCTCTACATTTTCAATAATACTTTTAACAAAGCCTCGGAGTAAAGTTTCATGCCCACTTTTCCATCTACCCAGAAGAACCTTGAATGAATTCTTAGTAGTAGATTTTATTGTTTGCGAGATGATAGAAAGAGAATCTACAATCTTCGAAAACTTTTGACCTCCCTTGAAAGCCCCTCTAGAAATGACGGCGAAGTTGCCTCCATCGAGAGTTATAATTGATTGTTTAGTGTAGACAGTTATGTTCAAGAAGCCCCCTCTCGGCAAGTTAAACGACATATAAATGTTGCAAAATTTACTGCAGGAAGTAAGGGCAACGTGTAATTCATCATATTTCACCCAAGGATAAGAACCCATCTTTGCAGCCCATACATCCCTTACCTCCAACTTTCCTATTAAGTTCTGAGCGATGTAAGTTGGATGAATCAAAGCCTCCCCAAATCTCCCTCCAGGCAAAGAGTGACACCAATGAGTCTCGTTTGCTAACATATCATCACTTGGAGTCCCATAGGAACAAATATCAACACCTAATATTGAATCTTTTAATCCCTTCTTATTGATAATAGAAGCTAATTCAAGCATTGGTGGAATGAAAAGAAAAGTATGCATTACGAGCAGCTTCGTTGCTTTTTTTTGTAACAGTTAAATATTTCTGCGTTTTCATCTAAGCTCATTGCAATAGGCTTCTCAAGCACGACATGATGACCAGCTTCTAAAGCTCTAGTGGCGAATTGCTTATGAGTACTTGGTGGAGTACATATATCAATTATTGTTCCCTCTTTTTGTTGCTCAATAAGAGCATCAAAATCCGTATAGGTATATGGAATCCTCCATTGTTTAGCGGCAGACTCTAAATTTTTCCTATTTGTATCGCATAGTGCAACCAATTCTACTCCAGGTATCTTTTTCCAGACAGGTAAATGAGCTGTACGGGCTACATTTCCAGCACCCACAACAGCAACAGGAATCTTCCAGTTGCTTTTCATTACTCTTCACTCCAACTCATTATTCTTCACTTATTAACTAATAAATCTTTATTGTTGCGGACATGCATTATTTTTCTCTTCTTTCTGTTCCAGTCTATCCGCCTCTTCTAATGATTCGAAAGTACCAATATCACATCTTTTTCCTTTAAAAATGAAGCCATAAACTTTGTATCCGTTTCGCCTCAAGAGTTCAATCGAGTCTGTAAGCCATATTTCATTATTCTTTCCGGGTTTTGTCCTTTCAATAAAATCGAAGATGACAGATTTTAGGATAATAAGACCTGCTATGCTAAGATATGAGTTTCCGATCCTATATGGCTCTGCTTCATCAAGAGTAGGTTTTTCGATCATCCCGGTCACGCTATTATCTGTATTGTTTATTTTCGCTATTCCAAATCTTGTTGGATCTTTAACCTCATGTAAGACAAGTGTTGCATCTGCTTCTTTCTCTCTATGAAAATTTATGATTTCTTTTATAGAATTATAAGGTTTAAAGTAATTATCTCCATATATTACTACAAAATCTTCATTGCCGATAAAATGTTTCCCATAATAGACTGCATGAGCTGTCCCTTTAGGCTCTTCCTGGACTCTATAATAGATATTTACTCCAAATCTTTCGCCAGAGCCTAAGTAGTCCATGATCGCCTCTTTCTTGAACCCAACGATCACTAAAATGTCTCTTATACCACCAGCCTTCAGAACATTAATTACATGCTCTATCACCGGTACCCGGCCAACCCTTATCATCTCCTTAGGAATTGCCAACGTTAGTGGGTAGAGTCTAGTACCCCTGCCAGCGGCTAGAACGATGCCCTTACTAATGCTAGCCGTCACTCTCGAACCCCCTCATCTCTTTTAATCCTCTCGTTAATCTCCCATACTGCTTTCAGAAGCTTAGGCTCGTAGCCGAGATCTTCGCAGAAGCTTATAAACGCCTCGAGATCCTTAGGCAAACATTTTCCACCAAAGGCTTTTCCATGAATTGTTCCATACTTTCCGATACGCTTATCCATGGCTGCTACGCTAGCTACAAGGTTTGAGTCTATTCCTAGGCGTCGGCATATATAGTAGATTTCGTTCCAGTAGGAGATGCGGCTGGCTAAGGCACAGTTGCAGGCATACTTTATCATTTCAGCCGTCTTCAGATCTGTTCTTATGATAGGTATCTTGAGCGGCTCATAAAGTGCTTGGAGGATGTCTCCCGACTTCTTGTCGAATTCGCCTATCACAATTCTCTCTTCGCTGAAGAAATCTCTGGCGAAGGAGGGCTCCTCTGTCCAAGAATGATGTATTTCCGTTAAGAACTCGGGGTTAACACAGACACCAATCTCTAGCCCTATTTGCTTACCAGAAAATCTATGGAGTATGGGGATCAAGACTTTTTCAGTTGTCATGGGCACTACAGTGCTCTTGATAACTACAAGGTGGTAGCTTTGCTTGCTCCTCAGACTTAGAGCTAAACTTTCAGTGGCAGACTTTATGTAGCTAAGGTCAATTTTACCATTCTTCGTAGGAGTTGGAACGCATACGAACGATATTTCAGAATCACAGATGGCACGGTTTAGGTCGTTAGTCACATCCAAACCGAGACTTTGAAGATGCCTGACTCTCTTCTCATCGATATCGAAGAAAACGACTTCACTTCCAAGCTTCCTCAGCCCTTTGCCAATAATGCTTCCAACAGTTCCACTACCAATAATACTTATTTTTACCATCAAACTCGCTTCCTCTTATCTCATTTATATTTTAAACCTTTTTACTTTCACCATCTCTTTCTCTTCCTAGAAATTATGGTACATGTTTTTAGTGCAAGCTTCAACCATATCTAAAAGCGAAGACAACTTTTCTTTTTTCAGTCCCTGAAAGACAGGTAACGTTAAAATGTGTTCTGAAAGAAATCTGGAGTCAGGGAATTCGTCTAGTGGAATGTAGTGCGGTAGTATCCAATGAATTGGTAATGTTACCCCATGTCGTTTGAGGTATCTTTGGACCATTTCACGATTATTGACTAAAATAGGGAAGCCCCAGGGACAAACTCCATCAGGAAGCCGTTTATATACAGGCTCAACGCCTTTAAGACCTTTTACTCTTTCGGAAATAAATTTAAAGTTAGCTCTTCGCTGTTCGTAGACGTCTTTGAAATCTGTTGCTTTTATTATCTCTAGAGATAAGTTTGAGATAGCAAAGCCACCGTAATTACAGGTTTTACCAAATAAGTTCACAACAATAGCCAAAGCCATCCCTACGGGACGAATTTCGAAATCGCATCTGGACTGGAAACCCCGCCACAGAAGATCTATTACATGCAAGAGAGTATATAATTTATTTGGTTGCCTTAAACGGATATCAAACTTTGGTAAGGAGGTGTTGTTTATAACCAGTACCCCGCCATCAGGCAAAGGCAAAGTCTTCCTGATGCTAAAAATGCCTATATCCCCAAAGGAGCCAAGGGGCTTATTGTCCATCTTGCTTAGAAAGCCATGAGCATTATCCTCAATGAGGTAGATATTATGAGCTTCACAGAACTTTTTTAATTTTGGCAAAAATTGAGGGAAACCAAAATAGTTGATGACTACTAGTGCTCTGGTGTGTTCGTCAATTTTTGATGAAATATCTTCAAAATCCACCTCCAAACCTCTATTTATGCGATAGAACTTTGTGGTGATATTCTTTATCAAAAAAGGCTCAATAACCGCATGATCAAGATACGCTGGCAGTAAAACGGCATCACCAGCTTGTAAGCCCAAAAGATCTATGGCATGATATATACAATTTCTACCAAGATTTATAAAAAGAGCATTATGAGCTGTGAGTGGATATGGTAATAATTCTTTCCTATTTTGCTTAGATAGTAAACTATTTAGACTAAGTCCGGGACGATCAGAAATGTACATTTCTGCATTTTCCTAAAAACAAATAACTTCTTTTCAGCATACTTAGAAAGAAAGGATATTAAATGCTCATCTATTAATTCTGACCATCTTAGAACGACGGGAATAAAGTGTCTTAACACCTTCCAGGTCACTTTAAAATGGCTTAAGTAATGGAAGTAAAAGCGAACCCTATCAACATAAATACCTCTGCTCAGAACTAAGTTAGCACCGTTTGTCTCGAGTAAATGGACAAGTCTGTCTTCTGGCACTAGTTTTCTATATTCATCTTCTGGATAATTTTTTATTAACTCTAATATCAAAATGAGCCCTCTGGCTTTGCATACTCTTATCATTTCGCTTATAACCCTTTCAGTAAGACCAATCTTCTCAATAGCTGGTAGTACTGCAGCCATATTAACTATATCAAAGGAGCCGTCTCTAAAGGGAAAAGATAGACCATCATAGAGCAAAAAGTCTAGTCGGTTCAAATTGTTTTTGCGGCGAATAGTAATAGCTTTACTAATTGCCTGTGGCGAAACTTCTATGCCACAAACATAAGCATCACGCTCAGCAAACCAAAAAGATAACCTTCCATTGCCACAGCCAACATCGAGTAATCTTCTCCCCTGTAAGTTTACATTCAGAGCCTTTAATGCCTGGATTAGTGCTCTCTTCTGCAGCTTATCTTCATAATTCCAGTATTCCGGAGCCCCACCTAGGCCAGCGCTCAAAACCTCTCCGGCTATTTTATCCCAATATTCATTCCAATATCTTACATGTCTTTGTAATCCGTTTCCTTCTTTGTCTTTTGAAACCCGTTTCATATAGTACCTCTCACCAGAATGGACGTAAAAAATCCTTTAGCTTCTTTCCCATTTTAATTTCTGGTGAATACCATTTGTATCTGGGCGTATAAATAAACTCTCCGCCCCATTTGCCTTTAAACTGCTTCAGACTATATTGTTTAGTTCCCTCTTTAGGATTACACTCTACACCAAGCAAGTCATAATATTTGAGCCCTCGATTCTTACAGAAAGTTATAGCATTCCATTGGAGAAGATCATTTGCATAACACTTAAAACCTTCTTCTGATGATGCCCCTGAGTAATAAATCCCAACCTCATTATTATACACTAAAAGTAGTCCAGCCACTTTTTTATTATTATAAATTGCTAAAAATAATTTACACATATCTTTTTCAATAAGAGTCTTGTACCTTTCCCAAAAATTCTTAGGCTTGACGTTCTTTCCGCTTCTTCTCCAAGTTTCAATATACAAATCCGTGAAACATTCAAAATCATCTTTAGAGTCCCCCTCCACGCATTTGACGTTCTTCTTTTGCGCACTTCTTATAGCCCAGCGAGCACCCTTCCTGTCTATTTTATTCCAGATTAACTCTAAAGGTAAGGATAAATCTACCAGATACGTGCAAAATGGGTCCTCGATGAACCCCTTAGGGGTTATGTATTTTCCCAGCTCATCTCTCCACGTGGTTTCAGCTAGAATATCGATAACCTTGGCCCCATGGCTCCTTGCGTGAGTCCTCATCACTTCTGCCATATCTCCGATATATACATAACACTCTGGAGTGGCAATCACTGGTCCAGCTCTTGCAGCCGAATCCCTTATTTTTATATTTAGTTTCATAAAATTGATTTCTGAATCTCTAAAGTAGTGCATCCAATACGAAACAATATCGTCTTTTTTCTTAAGAAGGATAACATGAGGTTCGATTACACTTTCACACCTACAAGCCTCCATCCATTCAAATGTCTGAAATGGATGAGCTCTTACTTCAGTAGCCAGATTTTTTATCTGATTTCTATCTTCTGAACTCAATTCGCTAATGGCTTTAACCTCTACTTCGAATACCATTTTTCAAAACCCCCGTGCATACGACAATTTTTCAGCGTAATTTTTAAGGTATTTACTTTCTCTTCCTCATTAACTCTTCATATTTACTAATGGCTTTCTTGGCGATAATGTTCCAGTCGTAGTCTTTGACTATTTCTTTCGATTTGTTACCCATTTTTCTAAAAAGATCTTTATCGTAGATCTCTAAAACTGCATTTGCTATCGCATTTGGATCCCGAGGTGGAACCAGAAAGCCGTTCTCACCATGCTTTACTACCTGCGGGACTTCTGAAACGTTGCTGGCGACTATAGGTTTGCCGCAGGCCATTGCCTCCAAGACGACCAAGGGTAAACCTTCGTATAACGTTGGAGACACTGAAACATCAGCTAACGTGTAAAGCTGAAACATCTTTTCATCTGGGATGCTTTTAAAATGTACAACTTTGTCTTCGAGTCTAAGCTTTTTTATCTGCTCTTTAATCTTTGGTTCTTCAGGCCCCGTTCCGACAAGAATGAGTTTCGTGTTTAATTTATTTCGATTATTTAAAATCCATAAAGCGTCGATTAGGTAGTTAACACCCTTATTAGGAGCTAGGCGATTTACATTTATTAAGACAAGATCCGCGTCTTGAATCCCTAGTTCTTCTCTGGTGATCTTAGAGCTTGAGATGCACTTTTGGATGAAATTCAGCTCAACACCGTCAGGGAGGGTGAAAATCTTCTCTTTAGGGACTTTGAATAATTCCATGATTTCCCGAGATTGCAAATCCCCTTCCGAAGCAATGGCATCGGCATGTTGTAAGCAGTATACTTTAGGTTTTCGAATGAAGAAGTCTATGTACATTCTTTGGGCAAGGTTTTCCTTTTCTCTTGCTTTAAATTCTTCGTTGCCAAAAGGCTGGACAACAACCGGTCTCCTACCCATTGAACTTAGATAGTGATATGCAGTTATTCCACAAGCATGCACTATATCAAATTCTACCTCTCTCAGATATTTGGCGCAGTTTCTAGTAAACAGCCAATACCTCACGGGATTCGAAAATCTTCTATTGATGTAAGGCGGCAGAAAAGTAATTTTCATATATCGGTTCGTATTTACGTCTCTTCCCACCTTCTGACTCAACGAAGTAACCACCTCTACCTCGTGACCATTTTTTGCCAAATACTTGCTCAAAAAATAGACGTATCTTTCCATGCCCCCGAAGCTATGGAACCCCCAGATGGACCTGGATGTTATAACTATCTTCATATTCTGAGCCTCTTTTCAAATGAAGCGAGCTTTCGCCAAATTGCCCTGTGTTTTTTTACATCAAGTACGGTGTTAATGTCTAAATCTTTGCTTCCTATCCATAAGCCTCCAGCATCCTCGCGATTGTCAGTAAACGAGACTTGATATCTATAAAGTTTGCAAGGATCGCAGTAGTGTTTTCTGTTGGCATCATGTAGAACTACAACACCACCGCTATTCAAAAGGTCAAGTGCGCAAATCAAACAATCCTTCCTTGCCCTTCCATCAACAAGAATAAAATCAAATCTCATACCAAGGCTTCTAGGGAATTCCACATAATTCTTTAAGTCTGTGTATGAGCCGTCATTGTGCTTGTCAGTCCAAGGATAATTATTTGGAGGAATATGATAAACTTTTGTGTTAGCCCCAATTATATGCTTAATCATATTAGCCCAATACTCATCATGCTCTATAGAAATCCATAATGCACCCTCATTTAGATATTTAGGAAGATAGTAAGTACTATACCCAGCTCCCCATTCCAAGCAATATTTGGGCTTTTTCCTTTCTAATAACTCTAAAATAATGGCTATCTCCTTATGTCTCATATAGGGCTTTACAGGACGCCCAGTTAGAACCTTTAAAATGCAATCCCTAAACTCTTTATAATAAATTATCAGAACTTGACTGATGAGAGATAACTCCCAAGCGGAATGTCTTCTAGATTTACTCTTGTCCAGCTTAATTGCTTCTTTGTCTATCATGTAGCATTACCTTTCTTGGCGATTATTCTTGTTCCACCACCAAAACCACATACAATACTTAGCCTCTTTTCGATGATTTCAAAATTTTATTCCGTTAAAAAGGTGATTATGTCAAAAGGATTAGCCCAGTAAACAGCATCAGCATCTCCGCCAACATATTTAGCCTTTTCAAGGTCAGGTAATCTATATCTAAAATCTGCTTTTCCTAGGCAATATTGCATTAGTTTATGGCATAAGTAAAAGGAAAATTTAAAGATATTATTAATACACATTGCCAAATTCTCTCCCCAGACTGGTATTCCCTTTTTTCCTGTCAGTAGTCGAATAAGGCCAACAACTGGTCTTACTGGTGTAATAAGGCAAGGTGACAAGATAATAAGAACTCCATTAGTTTTTAGAACTCTTTTAGCACTTAATAAGCACCTTTCAACATCTGTAATATGTTCTATAACGTCTTTAAAGACTAGGGCGTCAAATGAGTTTTCCTTAAATGGTGAAGTCAACGCATCTCCCTCACATATTGTAATTTTTCTGATTGTTTTAATTTTAATCCTTCTGGAAATGGGTTTATGTCGAGACCTATGACATTATATTTTCTCCTTGAAAGCAGATAGGACGAGTAGCCACATCCACAACCGAGATCGAGAACAATCGAATTTGGTGGCAGTTTCTGTTTTACTATTGAAATTAGACCTGTAAAATATTTCTCGTCATGTTGCATTACTAGATTAATACATGACCCTTCAGAATAGAATTTTTGTAGACTGGTTTCTATCTTATCCTTAACTTCTCGATATTTATAATAGTTTATTCGCGTGTGAATTTTGTCAGCTAAAATGAATAAAGGAATTGTTAATAAGGAGAACAATAGGAGAATGAAGTTCATCGCTAACATCCCCACTTTTTATAACAACAATATCTGATAGCCTCTTTAAAGCCCTCAGCCATATGCTCATAGGTAAAGCCCTGAACGATGATTTCCCTAGACTTTTGTCCCATTCTCTTAGCCAATTCCTCATCCGAAATTATTGTGTTAATGGCTTTAGCAAGGGCTTGAACATCGTTTTCGGGAACGATGAAGCCGTTTACCCCTTGCTTTATCAGGTCGTGAGCCGCGGCCACCCTAGGCGTAGCTATCACAGGTTTGCCGAACTGCATGGCCTCGTTTATCGCCAATCCCCAAGGTTCGCGAGCCGTGGGATAGACGAAGACATCGCATAATTGATAATATGGAGGGAGCTTGTTTCGCTCCACCCTCCCCAAGAAGTAGACATTACTCAACTCCAGTTGTTTACAAAGCTCTTCAAGGTAAGGACGTAAATCACCATCTCCAATGATAAGCAGGCAAACGTCATCCCTTTCAATCTGAGCAAAGGCCTTTATCAGAGTATCAACATTTTTTCTTTTCTCCAACCGCCCCACGTAGAGGATAATCTTTTTTCCCTCAAGCCCGAGCCTTTCTCTGATAGAACTTATTTGTTTTTTAGATTCAGCTTCGTCTTCAGAGATTACGCTGCTGTTTGGGGCGATGAATATCTTTTGAGGATTTATGCCCAATATGGAAGTATATAAATTCTTGTGGAAATTTCCATAGGTAACAATTGCGTCAGCCTTCCTTAACAGCCAAGGAATGGTAAAAAGTGCTCCCCTTCCCTTGAGGGCATTTATTATGCCGCCTTCCCAGTGATCTTTCTGGGTAAACTCCCACCCTCCAAACCAAATGATAAAGGGCTTCCTCCTAATCTTGCTAATGAGGAGACATAAAATTCCATCTAGTAGGTTGAGGGTAAATTTTCTTGAGCCTGCCTCACCCCATATCATGACGTCCCAATTCTCCGTTAGAAGGGTTGACGTCAACTCCGCCTTGGAGCGAAGCACTCGGCAATTTAGACTGGCTGGATTTTTAGCGTTTCTCCAGTTGGTGATAAGAAACTTTACATCACCTAACAAATGGTTAAGTCTGGAGTAAAGGGGCAGTCTGTAGCCCCAGATGTGATCAATAACAAACAAAACCTTCATGACTAGTCTCTGTAGTAAATAACGCTACCGCCGTTAGAGTATATTTTATTCGCTGTAGTATCCGGGTCAAGAGTGAAAACTTCGGTAAAATTCCACCATAAGTCTGGAGAAAGCCCACCGGATATTACATGGTAAACGTTATTAAAATATCTCAGGTATATGTATGCATCTCCAAGTATTCGTGTACCATTTCCTAGAACGTGGAGATTACTGTTCAATTCCGGTCTCCCCATCATACCATAACTGTTTAATACATTATATACAGCCCGAGAATCAGCATATATTATGGAACTTTCTTTCTTATTCTGGGACAGCCACTTTGCACTATAAACATCTTGTTCCATTGGATATAAACCGTAAAAAATGTTTTTTTCGCTTATACTCCCATTTTTGATTATGCTTCCTGCACTGATAGATGGGCTACTTCTGAAATCCTTTATTACTGTTTCAGAAATGAAACCAGTGTTTAGCAACAGAAAAATTGCAATCGATATTGAGAAAAGTTTTAAAAAAGCACTATGGGCTTGCCTTTTACTGACATTAACCCTTGTAAGAAAATACTCCATAATCATTATCCCTCCTAAGATACAGAAGGGTGCTAAGAAGAATAGCATGATTATGTATAATCTTGTTAAGCCAAGAGAGGCTCGTCCATGGGCAATGTAAGGTATAAAAATGCTTGCTAAGAGCCACCCGAAGGAAATTACTGAAAAAACATTATACTCCTCGTTCAGCTTCCGACTATAAACCAGGCTTAGGATAGCCACGGTTATAAAAAAGTTGTAGGTAAGATAGAAAATTCTCGAAATTTGTTGTGTTAGTGGGAATTTCATTGTTAGATATTCTAAGCCACCAGCAGTTGAAGGTGAGAACATTTCAGAGAGACTGCTTATAATGTGATAGCCTAATCTTACGATTGTATTAAAGCTAGACGCTTGTGAAAAATTCATGTACCATGTTATAGCGAGCGCTACGTAGAGTGAAATGAAGATGGGTGTAATAATTGGGGTTTTAGTTTCCCCGCTTTTATTAATTTTGCTGCTCGCACTTTTTAGAGTTAATAGAAGGAAGACCGGAGGAAGAGAAAACATAATAATATAGGAGACACCGTAATGCGAGACAACTAAAGAAAAGGAGAAGATTACCAACAACAGCGCTTTCTTAACGCCCACCATCTGCTTATCTACAATTATAAGTATGAATAATAAGAGGAAAAAACATGCGATTTGCTGTCTTGCCATTCCTAACATTTCTGTGAAAAATGGAGCTATCGACACTAGGAAAAAACAGGAGAAGAACGCTACTTCATCGTTATTAAAAGTACTTCTAAATGCTTTATACAACCCGAGAGGCACTAAAGAAAATATAAATGGATAAAGAATCTTAAAGATGAACTCAAGGCTCACATCGCTTACAATAGAGAATATGGGAGGTAGCATTACAATGCTCAGCATAGCATTCGTATTAATAGGAATCGTTGTATTCCAAGAAGACTCTGAAATTACTAAGTTAGCTAAATAGTATTCAAGATGATTGTCATAATCGATAATATAAGGTGAAATTAGTGAGTTATGGAAAAGTAAGGATATTGCGACGATCCATATTATGACCGGAAAAACCTTCTTTGATATTATATTGAAGGCAACAAGGATGGGAATTATAGAAGTTGTGACTAGAAAAATAAGCAGGAGAAGATTGTTATTATGAAAATTGACTAGATACGTTCCAATAATCACCATGAAAGGAAGCATTAGTAGAAAGATTACGAAGGAGGAAAATACTTCTCGCGTATCAATTGAAAATGACACTAAATAATCCTTGTCTCGTAAGTAGCAAAGGGAGATAAGAGTAAAAATTATAATAGCAAAGCTAATGATGAGAGGAAACTCTGAAATAGGCTTTGAGACGCCAAGCAGAGGATATAAGAAATTTATTAAAGCTCCACTAAACATTACTAGGGAGAGGCTTAGTCCAACGGAATAGAGAATAGTTTCTGTAATGCCTATACGCAGTCTAAGGATTCGGAGAATAAGGAGTCCGGGAACAAAGCATAAGTAGAAAAAGCCAATAATCTGCCTTACAGTAGGGAGGCAGATACCCAGTTGATCAAGCTCAAAGACTCCTAGAATGGCTATCTGGATTGCTAAAGCTAATATCAGAACATTTCTAGTCGAGAGATTAACTCTGTAAGAATTCATGTTCAGCTGACTACACTCCTGTAGATTTCTTCATACATTTTGGCTATTTTTTCCCAAGAATAGGCTTTAACGATCACTTTCGCATTCTCCCCCATTCTTTTTCTGATGACTTCATTTTCCAAAAGGTACATTATTGCATCTGCCAAGGCATCTACGTCTCTTGGAGGAACCAGTAAACCATTCACCCCACTCTTGATAACTTCGGAAATACCGCCAACTTTTGAAGCCACTATAGGCACGCCACATGCCATTGCCTCTAAGTTTACAATACCAAATATTTCATACAAGGAGGGTAGCACAAATACATCCGCTGACCTGTAGTATAACACTTTTTCATTATTTTTTACAAATCCCGTGAACCTTACGTGTTCTGATATACCTAAAGATCTTACTAAATTTTTGAGTACTTTCTCCATGCTCCCAGTTCCCACAATTACTAATTCTGAATCTGAGGCACTCTTTACAACTTTTGCCATAGCTTTTATCAAGATATCTGGAGCTTTTCTTGGTTCTAAGCCTCCAACAAATAGTATAATTTTTCTCATAGTATGAAGGTTCAAAATCCTCCGGCACTCATCTTTCGAGTATCTTAAATTGAAATCGTTTAGATTAATACCATTTGGAATTACAACTACCTTTTCCTTATATTTCCTTAGTATGCTTTCACATGCGTATGCTCTAGAGGGTGATGTGATGATGTCTGCATGCGATAAAATTCTATCTATTAATAGATTATAGTAAAAGCTGTAAATTAATTTTCTGGGTGCTCCGCCATAAGATCCAATATCAGCGTGAGAAGTAACTACCATCGGTGTATTGTTCTTCTTTAGATATAAAAGGGGTGCTAAGACATCCATAGGAGAATGTCCTACGTGTATATGAATGAGATCTAGATTACATTTTATCCTTGAGGACTCCAAGAGCATAGATAATGATATATTCCGGTTCAATATTTTGAAACTTGTTGAATAACGGTTGATGAATATATTCTTTTGCCTCTCTGCGAAGCTTTTACGACCGAAACTTGTAGTAAATACATGTATTTCATGCCCCCTTTCTGCTAATTTGATAGCTAATTCGTACGGCACAGTTATACCACCACCATAAAGGTATTTATCTTCGGATGACTGGGGGAAGTTTCCAACGAAGTATCCTATTTTCATTCCGTCACCTGATTGAACAGTTTTAAAATTGTTCAGTCACATTCATTTTTATTCATTTTGCACTTATATATTTTTCAAAACTCGCTAATTGATTTAAGCTATTGGGTTATTGAATTGTGAACCTGACTTTTTGGGGAAGTTTTCTTGAAATGAAAGAAGATTTACTCACTACTTAAGGTGAACGAGCAGAGCTCATATATCCACTTTAATTGTAAGTCTTTGCATAGTTGGAGCCAAAGCTTTCCAGGGTTCTTTTTAATCTTTTGGCGAGTTTCCTCTTTCCCTCTTTTTCCCGATAAAATATCCCTCATGAGCTTGGCTGTAGCATGCTTTGCCACACCATCGAGCACTATCCTAATATCTTCAACGTCCATATTCCTATATTTGTACTCCTTAAGAATTGTCTTAGGCGGAGGAGCTAATATTTCAGGGTCATCGTATATGAGTGGAGCATACTTATAGTAGTTCTTCCAGCCAAGCCCCGCTTTTCTGACCGCTTTATATAGAGGCCTCCCCTCCTTCAGCAGCCTCTTAACCAGGCCTATTTCCTTAGCAACCCTAGCTGAGGGATTCAACACCAATTTGAGAAACTCGATCTCCTTTCCAGTAATGATATTATCATGATCCAATACCATAAATCCTCACCTTTTACTCACCATACACTCACCCGTATCTCACGGTATTTAAGCACTAGATTAATTTTAAATTCATCTGCTCGTACGATTACTAGTTTTTGATTACGTCTAGACATCTCTTCTTCCAATCTCCCTCGCGGGATTTCCTACAACAATGGCATTTGCTCTTACATCTTTAGTTACAACCGCTCCTGCACCAACTAAAGCGCCTCTTCCGATCCTTATACCAGGCAATATCACAGCTCCAGCTCCTATTGAAACATCATCTTCTACTATTGTTTCCATTAATTTCCATTCGCCTTTAACTTTTGGATATTTATCATTTGTAAAGATTACGCCAGGACCTATAAAGACTCTATTTCCAATTTTTACACCTGTTGGGATAAAAACGAACGGTCTTATCTTGCATTCATCACCAATTTCTACTCCTTCTTCGATATAAACAAAAGCATCTATCTTGCAATTTTTACCTATTTTGCACTTATACAAATTAACATGATCATAAATTATGGTTCCTTCACCGATTTCGACATCAACAA
>Ga0080004_1127728_pt1 | contig 21020 bp, 24 predicted proteins | sample WasSprMetagenome_FD_69207 | JGI IMG/M metagenome (GOLD analysis project Ga0080004, IMG submission 69207) | Sulfidic aquatic microbial communities from Washburn Spring, Yellowstone National Park, USA - WS (SPADES assembly) (version 2) | ecosystem: Environmental > Aquatic > Thermal springs > Hot...
CGTTGCCTCGTGGGGCGGCGGTACTATAATCTCCGTCCCCAGGGCTTCCCGGAAGGCCCGCACCACCCCGGCGTTGGCCGCCACCCCGCCCTGGAAGACCACCGGCGGCTCTATCGTCTTCCCCAGGGCCAGGTTGTTCAGATAGTTCCGCACCAGCGCCTGGCAGAGGCCGTAGAGGATGTCGTCCAAAGGAAAGCCCATCTGCTGCTTGTGTATCATGTCCGACTCGGCGAAGACAGTGCAGCGGCCAGCGATGCGCACCGGGTTGGACGACCGCAAAGCCCTTTGCCCCAGTTCTTCAACGGTGATTCCCAGCCGGTACGCCTGCTGCTCCAGAAACGACCCCGTCCCGGCCGCGCAGACGGAGTTCATCGCGAAGTCCACCACGACGCCGTCCCGAATCAGAATCAGTTTGGAATCCTGCCCGCCGATGTCTATGACCGTGCGGACATTGGGGACGAAGTGCAGGGCCGCCACCGCGTGGGCCGTAATCTCGTTTTTGACCACGTCCGCGCCGACAATGGCCCCCGCCAGTTGGCGGCCACTTCCGGTGGTGCCCACCCCCAGGACGCGGACCCGCGAGGGGAGCAGGGTCGCCATCCGGCTCAGCCCTTCCCGGATGGCCTGGATGGGCTGCCCGGCGGTGCGGAGATAATGCGAGGCGACCAGGTTCCCCTGGGGGTCCACGGCTGCGAACTTGGTCGTCACCGAACCCACGTCAATGCCCAGGAACACCTCATCCATTGACCTTCCTCCAGCGCAACATGTCCACAAATGCCTCCAATCGGGTGACCAGACCGGCCTCACCGCTGTGCTCGTCCAGCACCAGGGCCATCATCGGGACGCCCGCCTCCCGGCACAACTGCCGGACCTCTTCCACCAGGACCGCGTCCGGCCCGCAGCCGAAGGCGACCACGGCGATGACGCCCCGCACGCCCCGCTCCAGCGCCAGACGTGCCGCGCCGACCAATTCATGCTCAAAGGCCCAGTAGTCCGCTCCCGGCTGGGGGCCCAGCCGCTCCGGGGTCAGCGGGTTCACCCCCAGGCGGGCCAGCCGGGCCAGCAGTTGGTGGTTGATGAACGGGTCGTACAGGTTGTAGGGGTGCCCGACGACGGCCACCGGGATGCCGCCGGAGGGCCAGGGCGGAGCCTTCCCCGGACGGTCAAAGTCGGCGGGGGTCAGGCGGCCCTCCTGCATCGCCTGACGGGCGGCGCGGTAGGCGTCCCAGGCCGCCATCACCGCGTCGCGCAGGGTCAGGGGGTTGCGGCTGAAGGGGGCCCCCGCCTCCAGCAGAAGCGACATCAACGTGCGGGCCTCTTGCGCCAGGTCTATGTCCGGCGCAATGAGTGGTGGCAGGTCCGGCATCGTGGCCCGCAAGAGGTCGGGCAGGCCAATCTGCCGGGCGCAGTTGGTGGAGCCGGGGGCCAGGCGCTGGATAGAGGGCACCAGCAACTGGTCCACCTGCCCGACCAGCGCCCGGACGTGGCCGTAGAACAACTTCATCGGGAGACAGGTCTCCGCCACAGCGTAGCGCAGTCCCGCCTCCAGCGTGGCCCGGTTCGTAGGCGGAGAGACGACCAGTTCCACGCCCAGGCGGTCAAAGAAGGCCGCCCAGGCCGGGTGGAACCGGTAGAAAGAGAGGGCTCTGGGGACGCCGATGCGCATCGCTCACCTCTGCCGTCGGCGGGCTGACCAGAGCATGTCCACGAAGGCCTCCAAGCGGGTCATCACGCCCGCCGCGCCGGTCTGCTCGTCAAAGGAAAGGCTGAGGACGGGCACGCCCCGTTCCCGCTGCAAGGCGACCAGCGCGCTCTGGGCCACAGTCTCCGGCGTGCAGTTGAAGGGGGCCACGTGGATTAAGCCGTCCACCTCCCCCTCGGCCATCAGCGCGGCCTCCGCGACGGTGGAACGGGCGAACCCGCCCACATCTCGCTTCAGGTAGCGGCTCCCGGCCCGCCGGGCCCGTCCTCCCCGGTCCATCCGCAGGAAGTCGGGCAGGGGCAGGCCGACGCGGCCCGTGTAACGGAACCAGCGGCGGACCTCCACCCCCATCCGCCCCAACTGGACCTCCAGGTTGTGGTTGAGGAAGGGGGTCAGAATGGTGTAGACATCGCCCACCAGGCCGATGCGCAGGACCGGACGGTCTTCGTCCAGGTCCACCGCGTCCAGCAGGCCCAAGATTTCGTCCCGCTGCTCTTCCAGTTCCTCGCGGGTGCGCAGCGCGGCGATGCGCTCCCAGGCTGCGGCATAGGCCCGGTCTGCCGCGCCCCGTTCCCGCTCCCGTGGCCGCGCCACCAGCACGCCCGTCTCCAGCGCGTCGGTCAGGTCCAGCAGCGCCAGCAGGAAACGGATGTGCTCCACAAGTTCGGTGGCCGGACGCCCGTCGGCAAAGGCGCGGGTCAGGCGGAAGATGTCCCGGTGGACGTGGTAGAGGTCCAGCGTGTGAACGCGCACCGCGAACCCCCACTCCTGGAGACGGCGGGCCTGCTGGGCGACAGAGTAGCCCAGGCGGCAGGTGCCTCGCCCGCCCAGCATGACGATGTCGGTGGCACCCCGCTCCGCCGCCTCCACGTAGTTGCCGAAGAGGAGTTTGCAGGGGATGCAGATCATCTCCGGCGAGCCCTGCACGCCGATGTCCAGAGTGCGTCGGGACGTGGGCGGCGGGGTGACCGTCTCCACCCCCAGCGCGTGGAGGTAAGTTTCGGCCACTCGGCTTAGGAAACCCAGAGGCGGGAACGCCACGCGTCTGGTCATCCTGCTGTTCCTCCCTACCGTTTGGGGCCGATGGCCGGCAGGTCTACATCCAGAAGCGCAGCCAGTTCCTCCCGCTGCAGCGCGTACTGCGGGTCCTCAAGGAGCGGCTTGCAAGCCTCAAGCTGGACCTGCCCAGCGGCCAATTTGTTGGCGAAGGCAAAGCAAGAGGCTTCGCCACAGGCCTTGCAGTTGGTGCGCGGCAGGAGTTTGTAGATTTCCACGCCAGTAGGCCGTCGCCGAGTCTTATAGCTCGGCTTTATCTGGTCACGCTGTTCCCAGATGCGGTTGACCAGGGCAATTATCCCCTCCAATTCCTTGATTGCCGCATCTCTGTCCTCCACATTGCTCACGGCGATTCGGTCGGGATGGAAGACTACGTAATGGCCGGCTTTGCGCCAGCTCACTGAAGGGACAGCTGGCTCGTAGATAGCACCACGCAAGGCAGCGTTCAAGTATGGGAAGACATCGCGGATGTCGTTGGGCAGGTGAGCGATGGCGCTGAACCGCTCCGCTCCTGGCTCGCAAGGTGGAGTGAACACCTCTAACTCGTATTTCTCAATCAGCATATCTCCTCCCCTTTGGCAAATTTTACGAAGTTGCGTCCGGCATGCAGTGTAATTATAATTGACTTTGGAGGTAAGGCAATGCGCAAGATAGAGCTGGAACTGGCCGAACTGCGGACCCGGTTAGAGCGATTGGAGCGGCGGGTGCGACAACTGGCCGGCGAGGAGGCTGAACTCCCCCCACCGACGCCGGGCGTGTCACCCGACCCCCAGTACATCATCGCCTGGCTCCGTTCCCAAGGGCTAATCCGTGAACCAACCACTGAAGAACAGCAACTGGCCGCTGAGTGGGATGCATTGCCAGAAGAAGAGAAGGAAGCAATCAGGTGGGAATTGGACCACTTGCCCCCGGGGCCGATGGCTAGTGACATCATCATAGAAAACCGCCGCTGAGGATGGCCATTTACTACCTGGATGCCAGCGCGCTGGTAAAATACTACATCCGGGAGCCCGGCAGTGCTTGGGTGAGGGCCCTGGTAGATGCTCGGTTGCCCGATAGTGGTTTGCGAGCTAATCAGGTGTTGATGTCCGAAGCCAGTATTGCAGAATGCGCAGCCGCCTTTGCCATCCTTCATCGGACACGGCGAATTTCCCGCAAGACGCGCGATGGAGCTTTTAGGGCTTTCATGCGCCACATCTCCGGCGAAGTTTTCTATCCACTTCCGGTACGAACTTCCGACTTTCAGTTCGCTGCCCATCTCACCCAACGCCACCCTTTGAAAGCCTATGATGCCGTCCAGTTGGCTGTTGCCTTGCGTTATGCCCGCATATTGGCAGCCTTCGGGCTCCCCCTGGTTTTCGTCAGCGGGGATGCGGCGCTTCTGACCGCAGCCCGGGCTGAAGGCCTCCCCACCGAGAACCCATTTGACCACGTCGCCCCGGAAGACACCCAAACCCCTTCTTGAAGTCTGGCTTGCCTCCCGCCCGGCTGAGGTTTTCTCTTCGCTATGGGTGAGGTATAATAGGGCATGGAGGTGCCCAATGCCAAAAGTAGAGCCGGAGATTCCCCCACCAATGCCAGGTGTGCCACCCGACCCCCAGCACATCATCGCCTGGCTCCGTTCCCAAAAGCTAATCCGTGAGCCGACACCTGAGGAACGGCAGTTGGCCGCTGAGTGGGATGCACTGCCGGAAGAAGAGAAGGAAGCCCACATTCGCCTGATGCATAGCTTGGCCCTGGACCCACCCCTCAGCCAAATCATCATTGAGAGCCGCCGATAAAAGTGGCCATTTACTATTTTGATGCCAGCGCACTCGTCAAATATTACGTAACGGAGCCGGGAAGCACTTGGGTCCGTCACCTTGTGGAAGCTCGGGATTCCGAAACTGCCCAATGGGTTCACGCCATTTTCGTTGCCGAAATCACTCGTGTAGAAGTCGCTGCCGCGCTGGCATTGATAGAACGCACCGGGCGGATTCGGAGAGCCCAGCGGGACCGAGAATATCGGCGTTTTGTTCACCAGTTTGTCTCCAGATATGCAATCATACCATTGACCACCGCCGACCTGGAGCATGCCGCAGATTTGACTCAACAATACCCCCTCAAAGCCTACGACGCCGTCCAGTTGGCCGTCGCCCTGCGGTACGCCAGCATCCTGGCCGCCCTCCGGCTTCCTCTGACTTTCGTCAGCGGGGATGCGACGCTGCTGGCCGCGGCGCGGGCTGAAGGCCTCCCCACCGAGAACCCATTTGACCACGTCGCCCCGGAAGACACCCAAACCCCTTCTTAAAGTCTGGCTTGCCTCCCGCCCGGCTGAGGTTTTCTCTTCGCTATGGGTGAGGTATAATAGGGCATGGAGGTGCCCAATGCCAAAAGTAGAGCCGGAGATTCGCCCTCCAATGCCAGGCGTGTCACCCGACCCCCAGCACATCATCGCCTGGCTCCGTTCCCAAGGGCTAATCTCTGAGCCTCCGCCGATGGCTAAGGTCCACGCGCAGCGGTGGGAAGCCCTATCGGAGGAGGAGAAGCAGGCCATCCAATGGGAATTGGACCACCTCCCGCCGGGGCCGATGGCCAGTGACATCATAATAGAGAACCGCCGCTTGGCGTAAAGTCCCACCATATCAACGCTTGAACAAGCTGCCTTGGATTTCAGCAATGCCCGCACCGGGTACCTCAATTAGCACTTTTCAGCCGCTCTCTAAGATTGGGGTGACGGAAGGCATCGCCCTCCGCCACCTCTGAAACTTACCAGATGCGAATCCCGAAGTAGCCCAAGACGAACTTGAGAGCGACGTACAGGAAGTAGATGCCGAAGATGAATTTGAGGGTGTGGGGCTTCAGGCGCTTGATGATGGCCGCACCGACCTGGGCACCGATAATCGTCCCGCCGCCCAGCAGGCCGCCCGCCATCAACGACACAAAGCCCTGGGCCACTTTAATGAACCCGCCCACCAGCGCCAGCGGGACCATCACCGCCAGCGAGGTGCCCATCGTGATGTAGACGGGGGCGGAGAAGAGGTAGATGAGGCCGGGCACCAGCGCGTAGCCGCCGCCCAGCCCGGCGATGCCGGTGGCAATGCCCACGATGAAGCCGAAGAGGGCCATCCACCAGCCGTTGCCGGGGATTTCATTCCCCTCCGTCTTCCCAGGCCCCTTGCCGGTGAAGCCCTGGATGCCCTCCCAAATCATGCGGATGGCGGGCCAGAGGAAGAGCAGGCCCAGGACCAGCCCCAGCAGTGCCTGATGCTTGGCCAGAAAAGTGAAGAGCCAGGAGCCCAGGAGCACGCCCAAGATGCCTCCACCCCCCAGCCAGAGGGTTGCCCGCCGGTCCAGGTTGCGCCGCACCAGATGCCCCCACGCGCCGGAGATAGCGGTGAAGATGACGGCGAAGAGGGTGGTGCCCACCGCCAGCGAGGCCGGGAAACCCATCCAAAAGTGGATGATGGGGAGCATCACGCTGCAGCCGCCGGTGCCGATGAGGCCGCCCAAGAGGCCGGCGAAGAAGCCCACTACCAGCAGGATGAGCCCCCGTCCGATGCCGATGGCCGGCTCGCCTTTCGCGTGATACCCGACCAGCGCGGCCCAGATGACCACGCCGGCTACGATGGCCAGCAACACCAGGGTGAAAATTTGCGTCCGATACCATGGGACTTTCTGCGCAGTCATTTTTCCTTGCCTCCTTGATTTGGATTTGCCAGCTGCCCTGGCCGCTTAGGGTCAGGTTCATCCTTAATTTCGTCCAGCGCCTGCCGCAGCCAGGCGACCACTTCCTCCACCTTTGGGATACGGCCGGCGCAGACCAGCTTCTCGTTAATCACCAGACCTGGAGTGAAGAGAATCGGATATTTGGCAATCTCAGCGTAATCGGTGATGTGTTGGATGGTGGCCTCAAGGTCAGGGATTTCTTCGGCCAGCGCTTCCAGCGCAGCAATCGCCTGCTGCTCCACCCAATCGCACGCTTCACAGCCCGGTCCCAAAACCTTGATGTGCAACTTCATCTCCCCCTCCTTGCTTGTGGTTCATTCAACGACTTCTATCATCGGCTCTAAGATGACCTCCGACTTGATGGAATTAGCGACCAAACTGTATTTGCGGGCCCCCTCCAGCGCCCGACGCACCCGCTTCTCAACAGTCGCCGGGTCCTCACCCCCCGCCCGCACCACAATCTTCGGCCAGAGACGGACATGGGTGAATGTTTCCGTCTGGTCCAGTTCTATCAACTTGGTCCCTTCAGCCCGGCATTCGTAAGAGAGCAAGTTCAGTTTGAACCGCTCCGCGGCCCAGATGAACATCATCATGATGCACATGTTGACGGCGGCAACGAAGGCGTCTTCCGGCGTCAGCACGCCGGGATGGCCGTAAGCATCGGGCGGGGCAGAGAAGTCCATCTCCGGCCCGTTGCCCATCACAACATGCCCCCAATGCTCTCCCTTCCAGGTGACAATGGTATAGTATGTGGCCGTGCGACTCATGGGACCCCCTTTACTTGCTTGCGGCAATACTTCTCGTACTCCCGCGCCAATGCCTCAGCGTAGGCGGCCTCCTCCTCCGGCGGGATGGGGTTGTAGATACGGGTGACTTCCAGCAACTCCTGCGTCGTCCTGTCGCCGGGCCGCTTGCCAGCCTTGTAGAACTGCTCAAAGATGGCCGGCAGCGCGATGAGGGTGACCACCCGCCCGTTCACCGCCACCTTCTGCACCGGGATGCCGGAGCCGCAGGAGCAGAGGGAAATGGCCGCTTCCTCGTCCTCTGAAACCTCTGCGGTCGCCTCCTCCACAGCGGCCTCTTCCGCCTCCCGCCCCGTCCGGCCCAGGAGTCCGTCTACCAGATGGGCCACCTCCTGGGCGACCAGGTCGGCAGCCTGCATCCCGGCCTCGTTCAACCTGCGGGGGCCCCGGATTGGCCCCAGGCCGTTCCTCCTAATCACCTCGGTCACCACAATGCTGGCGGCAGGTTTGCCGGAGTACATCTCCGTCGCCAGCGCCGCGCACCGCTTCTCGCAGCCGTCTATGGCGACCGTCGGATAGAAGCGGGCGAAGGCCCGGTCTCCTTCCCCGCCCGCCAGGAAGAGCGGCAGGCAGATGGTCACCGTGTAGTTCGGGCGAAGCTCCTCCAGCACCTTCAGCGCCGCCACCCGCGAAACTGTCCCCTCCGGCATCTCCTCGCCGGAACAAGCTACAATTCCCACCTTCTTCTTAGGCAGAATCGGCATCGCTCCCTCCATTGTCTGGGTAAACCTTTGCCAGTTCATCCACCGCCTCCGCCACCTCCTCTGCCAGGACCCGGGCCAGCTTCTGGCCCTCCGGATTGAGGGACGAAATCCCCTCCGGCTTCAGGTCCCGGTGCTTCCGGAAGGCGTCCAGAACGGTGAACGAACGGGCTACGGTAAAGCCACTTTCTTGGACCATTTTGGTCGCGCAGGCCAAGCGGCATCCGTCAATGGTGATGGTGGGATGCTCTGCCACCGCCGCCCGCGCCTCTTCGTCTCCCAGCACCAATAGGGACAAAGCGACCAGTTCCGTCGTATCGGGGCGGAGGTCTTCCACCACGGTATACGCGGCCTCCCGGCTCACCGTCCCAAAGGTCTTCCCTATGCCGCTGCACGGAACAATCACTACACGACGGTTCGGACTCATCGCTTCTTCATCTCCTCCTCAGCGATTTCTCGCACTCGCTCCAAGTAAGCCTGGGCATCCAGCAGGCGTGCCCGGTCGGCCTCCCAATCGCTGGCGGCAATGACCGCCAGCCAGCCCTCCCCGTAAGGGTCCTCATTGATGAGTTCAGGCCTCACTTCTAAGGCCTGGTTGACCTCTACCACCGTCCCGCTTACCGGTGTGGGGATGAAGACGTTAGCCTTTATAGTCTCAATGGATGCAACCTCTTCCCCGAAAGCCACTGTCGCCCCCACCGGCTTAACCTCGGCGAAGGCGACATCTCCGTTTGATTGCTGGGCAAAATCGGAAAGGCCGATGCGCACCCGGTTATCCTCCTCAGGCAAAGCCCATGCCCCATCCGGGTGATAGTATCGGTCGGTAGCAAAGCGAAAGGTGAACTTGTCTACAGTGAGCTCCAGAAATTCCATGGCCGGGCCTCCTTATGAGCCTTGTCCCAACTTCTTCTCGCAATCCATGCAGTAATTGGTCTCCCGGTTGGTCCAAAAGACCAAGCCGCAGCCGAGGCATGTGACCTGCCGGAGGTTGCTCTTTTTCTGTGGGCGTGGCCGCATCTCTGGCGGCAGCACAGCAAACGGGTCCTTAATGCATGTGCACTGTGGCTGCTTCTGCTCCTTATTTGGTTCTGTCATCTCACTGCCTCCTTTAGGAAATCGGCCGAAAAGCTCCTTTGGCATTTAGGGCAAGCGCAACCGGGAACCGGCTGGGTTTCCTCCACAGGCCCGAGGACCTTCCCAAGCAACTCCTCTACCTGCTGGTTGGCCAACCGATAGTAGATGAAAAGCCCTTCCCGTCGGCTTGAAATCAGCCCGGCCTCCCGCAGTAGGCGCAGCTGTTGGGAGACATAAGGCTGAGGCAATCCCAGGGCTGCCTGCAGATGGCACACGCAAGCCTCCCCGCGCCGAAGCAGGTCCAAAATCCGCAAGCGTACCGGATGGCCCATAAGGAAAAACAACTGGCTTGCCGATTCGTAGAGCTCATCCCTCATGTCTACGCTCTATATGCAAAAATCTGCATATATTATACTCATGCCTCCGTCTCCTGTCAAAAACCGCCTTTCACGCCAAGCACGGCCGTAGCGGCTGGAGCGAAGGGGGAAAATTTGGCGGGGTTTCCCCTTTCCGCCTCGGAGGGGGCAAACCTTGGCGAACCCTCAGCCCACGGGGGTGGGCAAATGGGGGATCCAGGGGGCCCAAGCCCCCTGGCAGGGGGCTGTGGGGGGTGTGCCTTTCCGACCTAACCCCTTGGCCCCCTTCCCTGCGAGGGAAGGGGGAAAATTTGGCGGGGTTCTCCCCTTCACCTCAGGGAGGGGCTGGGGGGAGGCAAACCCCGCCACGAGTGGGACCCAAGCCGCTGGCGAACCCAAAGCCAACGAGGGTGGGCAAAGGGGGTCCAGGGGGCGAAGCCCCCATGGCAGGGGGCTGTGGGGGGTGTCCCCCCACAAAACCAAAAGAGGGGGCGAGTAGCCCTCTCATGCAACCCCGCCACGAGTGGGGCCCAAAACCCTGGCAAATCCTCAGCCCACGGGGGTGGGCAAATGGGGGGTCCAGGGGGGCAAAGCCCCCATGGCAGGGGGCTTGGGGGATGTGCCCCCACTTCTCAATTTGCCTTTTCCCACCCTTTGAGGTATAATTTTAAAAAACCCAAAGGCGATGATGGAGACGAGTAGGCAGGAGGTACCGCCCAGAGAGCCTGGGGAAGGTGGAAGCCAGGTGCGGGAGGCCTGCTGAAAATCCCTCCGGAGCCGCCAGCCGAAAGCCAGGGTAAAACCCTGGCCAGTAGACCTGGCCGGAGTCGCCGCCCGTTAAAAGCGGCGGGGGTATAAAAAACGTACCCCTTAGGAGCGGGCCATTCCTGGCCAATAAGGGTGGTACCGCGGGAGTAAAAGGCTCCCGTCCCTTAAGACGGGAGCCTTTCATTTTCGGAGGAGCCGTGGTCTTCCGAATTGAACCAGACTGGGAAGGCGAAGCCCACTATACCATAACCTTTGACGGGGGAAGCGAGGGAAATCCAGGCCCCGCCTACGGAAGCTTTGCCATCACCACCAAGGACGGAAGGAAAAAGATTTACCGCCTATCTTTCGGGAAAATGACTGCCAACGAGGCTGAATACAGAACCCTCGCTTCCGCCTTGGCCGAACTTATAGGCATCCTGGATAAACACGGCCGCACCCCGGAAGATTTCACCGTAGAAGTTAGAGGCGATAGCGCCTTGGTCATAAACCAAATCCTCGGCTTCTGGAAAACAAATGACCCTAACCTCAAAGAACTCAGGGATGAAGTGCGCAGCCTTTTGAGCCGCTTCAAAAATTATAGGCTGGTCAAAATCCCAAGGGAGCAAGTTAAAGAAGAACTTGGCCATTGAAGGAGGTGGATATGGCTTTCAGAGAAGTATCGCCTAAGGTCAATTTCCCCCAAATGGAAGAGGAAGTCCTGCGCTTCTGGAAAGAACACCGAATCTTTGAAAAGAGCCTGGAGAGGCGCAAGGACGCCCCTCGCTACGTCTTCTACGAAGGCCCCCCCACCGCCAACGGCCTGCCTGGCGTCCACCACGTCTTAGCCCGAGTGTTCAAGGACCTATTCCCACGCTACAAAACGATGAAAGGATACTACTGCCTGAGGAAAGGCGGCTGGGATACACACGGCCTTCCGGTAGAACTGGAAATTGAAAAAGAGCTCGGCTTCACAACCAAAAGCCAGATAGAAGAATTCGGAATCGCCGAGTTCAACCGCTTGTGCAAAGAAAGCGTGTTCCGCTACGTAAAAGAGTGGGAAGAGCTAACCGACCGCATCGGCTTCTGGATTGACATGAAAAATGCCTACATAACCTTGAGCAACGAGTACATAGAATCGGTCTGGTGGATACTGAAGCAGCTCTGGAACAAAGGCCTCATCTACAAGGGATACAAATCCGTCCCCTACTGCCCTCGCTGCGGGACACCTCTATCGGACCACGAAGTAGCCCTGGGCTACAAGGAGGTGGAAGACCCCTCAATCTACGTGCTCTTCCCCCTCAAAGACGAAACCGACCTATACTTCCTGGCCTGGACCACAACCCCCTGGACTCTACCGGGAAACGCCGCCTTGGCCATTCACCCCGAAGTGGAATACGTGATGGTGGAGCAAACCAGAGAGGGGAAAACCCAGCGCTACATCCTGGCCAGGCCTCTCCTGGAGAAAGCAATACAAGGAGATTACCGCATTGTCCGCTCCTTCCAAGCCCAGGAGCTCGCCGGAAGACGCTACGTCCCCCTCTACTCCTTCCTCCCCCTGGACAAAGACGCCTATTACGTAATCTTGGCCGATTTCGTCAACACCGAAGAAGGGACAGGAATAGTCCACATCGCACCGGCATTCGGAGCTGAGGACTTAGAGGTAGGCCAGAAATACGGCTTGCCCGTAATCCAAACCGTTGACCCCGACGGCCGGATGGTAGAAGCAGTCACCCCATGGAAGGGGATGTTCGTCAAAGAAGCGGACCCCTTAATCATCAAAGATTTGGAGGAACGCGGGCTCCTTTACCGCAAAGAGCTTTACCTCCACACCTATCCCTTCTGCTGGCGATGCGGAACCCCGCTCCTATATTACGCCCACCCCACTTGGTTCATCCAGACCACCCGCTACCGCGACCTGATGGTCTCCCTGAACAAGAAAATAAACTGGGTGCCTGAGCACATAAGGGATGGCCGGTTCGGAAACTGGCTTGAGAACAACATTGACTGGGCCCTGAGCCGGAACCGCTACTGGGGGACGCCGCTGCCAATCTGGATATGTGAGAAATGCCAGGACCTTACCTTCATCGGAAGCTATGCGGAGCTGAGGGAGAGGGTAGAAAGCTCCGGCTATTCCTGGCCCGAACCCTGGGACCCCCATAGGCCCTACGTGGACCAGGTTTTCTTTAAGTGCGAGAAATGCGGCGGCCTGAAACGCCGCGTTCCAGAAGTAATTGACTGCTGGTTTGACTCCGGAGCCATGCCCGTAGCCCAATGGCATTATCCTTTTGAAAACCAGGAAATCTTTGAGGACCAATTCCCGGCCGATTACATATGTGAAGCTGTGGACCAGACCAGGGGTTGGTTCTACAGCCTCCACGCCATCTCTACCATGCTCTTTGAGAACCTGTGCTACAAGAACGTCATCTGCCTCGGCCTAATCCTGGACGAGAAAGGGGAGAAGATGTCCAAATCCAAAGGCAATGTGGTTGACCCCTGGTCGGTCATAAACGTCTATGGGGCTGACGCAGTCCGCTGGTACCTCTTCACTGCTGCCCCACCAGGCCAGGAGCGCCGCTTCTCCCATGCCCTCGTCGGCGAAGTGCTGAACAAATTCCTCCTCACTTTGTGGAACTCCTATGCCTTCTTCGTCACTTACGCCAACATAGACGGCTTCAACCCGCGGGAAAGCTTCGTCCCACCGGCCGAGAGGGCATTCTTGGACCGCTGGATTCTGTCCGAGCTAAACCTTTTGGTCAAGAACACCAATGAAGCCATGGACCGCTACGATGTACCGGCAGCCGCAAGGCCCATAGAGGATTTCGTGGACAACCTCTCCAACTGGTACATAAGGCGAAGCCGCCGCCGCTTCTGGAAGAGCGAAGCTGACCAGGACAAACTCTCGGCCTACCATACCCTCTACGAAACTTTGGTCACCTTAGCCAAGCTCCTTGCACCCTTCACCCCCTTCATTGCCGATGAAATCTACCGGAACCTGGTCTTAAGCGTTGACCCCTCAGCCCCCGAAAGCGTCCACCTCTGCGATTACCCTGTAGCCGATGAGAGCCTCATAGACCACGAGCTCATGGCTGATACTCGCCTGGCGATGCGGCTGGCGAGCTTGGGTCTGGCCGCCCGCAACAAAGCCCGCATAAAAGTCCGTCAGCCTCTGGAAAAGGCCCTGATAAAAGTGCGGTCGGAAGAAGAGAAGGCCAGGGTAATGCGTATAGCCGACCAGCTCCAGGATGAGCTCAATGTCAAAGAGATTGAGCTCATGGACGATGAGAGCCTGGTCGTTTCCTACCGGCTGGACACCGTCCCGGAGATATTGGGCAAGAAGCTTGGCAGCCTCTACCCCAAGGTCAGGGAACGCTTACAGACCGCAGCCGACCCGCGCTTAGCGCGCCGGCTTCTTTCGGGGCTACCGGTAGAGATAGAGCTTCCGGAAGGGACAATTTCCCTATCGCCGGAGGAAGTCAAAGTAGAGCTGGTAGATAAGGAAGGGTATGCTTCAGCTTTTGAAGCCGGCTACCTTGTGGCCCTCACCACTACAGTTACCCCCGAACTCCGCCGGGAGGGCCTGGCAAGAGAACTTGTCAGGCGCATCCAGAACATGCGCAAAGAAGCCGATTTCCGCATTGAAGACCGCATCCGCACCTCCTACCAAGCCGGGCCGGAACTCAGCGAAGTCTTCACCCTCTTTGCCGATTACATCAAGAGGGAGACCCTCTCGCTGGAACTCAAAGAAGGGGCGCCGGAAGAGGGGGCTTATACCTCAACCTTTGAGCTGGAAGTGGACAAGGGCCGGAAGGAGAAAGTGACCATAGGGATAAAGCAAATCCGCTAACCACCTGCTTCGCCTCAAGAAGAGGGCGGGGCCTTTCCAACCCCGCCCTCTTTTCGTTTCCACAAAAGGGGGAACCCGGCTCTGATGGTGTATTTTATGTCAAAATTGAATTGGCTATTTTTGAAAAAGCCACAAATTTCCCTGCGCTCCCGGGGCGAAGTAGAAGCTGGAATCACCCCCAACGGGGCGGATAACCCGCTACGAGCGGGGCCAAAGACGTTGGCAAATCTTGAGCCCACGAGGGTGGGAAACTGGGGCCCAGGGGGGCGAAGCCCCCATGGCGAGGGGCTGTGGGGGGTGTGCTCTTCCGACCTAACCCCCCTTACCCCATTCCCTACGAGGGAAAGGGGAAAATTTGGCGGGGCTCTCCCCTCTCCGAGGCGGAGAGGGGCAGAACGCCGGCGAACCCTAAGCCAACGGGGGTGGGCAAAGGGGGGTCCAGGGGGGCGAAGCCCCCATGGCAGGGGGTTTGGGGTTGCCCCCCACAAAACCAAAATTAGGGGCGAGTAGCCCACTCTGACAAACTTGCCACGAGTGGGACCCAGAACGCTAACAAACTCTCAGCCAACGAGGGTGAGCAAATGGGGGGCCCAGGGGGCGAAGCCCCCATGGCGAGGGGCTGTGGGGGGTGTCCCCCCACGAAAACTCAAAAGGGGGCGGCGGTCAACCCCTGCAACCCCGCCACGAGTGGGACCCAAAACGCCGGCGAACCCTAAGCCAACGGGGGTGGGCAAAGGGGGGTCCAGGGGGCGAAGCCCCCGTGGCGGGGGGCTGTGGGGGGTGTCCCCCCACGAAAACTTAAAAGGGGGCGGCGGTCAACCCCTGCAACCCCGCCACGAGTGGGACCCAAAACGCCGGCAAACCCTAAGCCAACGGGGGTGGGCAAAGGGGGGTCCAGGGGGGCGAAGCCCCCCTCACAAGCACACTACCCCAATATGAGCGATTTGCTTTGGGTTGAAATGGCTTGGTATACTTACCGGGACGAGGTATTCCGCCCAAAATTTTGGCAGGAGGAAATTATGGTAAGCCTAAAAGAACTTCTGGCGGATATCCTGGGCTTGCTCCGAGGCATCTTGAGCATTTTGGGGGTATTATCGGTAGGCAAGGCACTGTTAGGGGCTCTCATCTATCGCCTGGCGGGTTTAGACCCCCGAAAGCGACAGTGGGGAAACATTCGTGAAATGACGCTTTTGGGGCTTCTGGCCGGGGTCTTGGGACTAATCGGACAAGTTTTAGGGGCCTCAGTAAAAGATTTGCTTGGCCTTCCCTTGGAAGTCCTCCTCCTTCTATGGGGCCTAACGGCAATTATCGGCCTTTTCGTCCTCATGCTAATCCCCCCAAGGCCAGCACCGGCACCAACAGAAGCCGGAGCATCTACAAGAGCTATGGCCGAGCGGCGTAGGAAGAATTTGATAAAAGTGCTCTTGGTAGGATTTGCTATCCTGCTTGTGTTGCTTTCATTTCTCGTAAAAAGCCAAGCCCTGGGCATTGGGGGGATTGGAATGTTCGTGCTCCTTTTAATCATCCGGATGGGGGCGGAGTTTCTGGATAAGATCGCCAGGCGCGGTGAACGCGCTGTCCGCCGAGCGGAAAAAGGTGCCTATGCCGAAGAGCAGGTAGGTCGTGTTTTGGAAAGGCTGGGAGAAGATTTCTTCGTCATACACGATATTGAAAGCCCTTATGGGAACATTGACCACCTCGTGATTACAAGAGAAGGCCGGATTTTTCTATTGGAAACCAAATCGCACCGAGGAAAAGTTACAGCAGCCGGGGATAGCATTTTGCTGAACGGGCACCCCATGGAGAAAGACCCCATTGAACAGGTCTTGCGGAATGTTTTCTGGCTCAAAGGGCGGCTACGGGAAGTAGTGGGGCGAGAACCATGGGTGGAGGGGATAGTGGTCTTTTCCCGTGCCCTTGTCCCAAAGGACTTAATAGTCCGGGGGGTTCGGGTGCAAAATCTCCGTTACCTTGAGCCAATTTTGCGTGCAAAGGGCCAGGGAGATTCCTACTTGTGGGAAAGCCGTGAGCTCATCTGGCAGGCCCTGAAAGCCGAGCCCCCAAAATAGGCCTCCTGAAAGGAAGGATGCCCGACAGAATCGTGGCCCACTCTCAGAATCCCTCATTTTGCCCTAAGCCTTGATAATCAGTATAATTTGCTCAACTCTAAAGGGAGGTTTAGAGCATGCCTGTGGAGTATGTTGCCGAGATTTCGGCCAAGTTAGAAGACCCCGAAGGCTTGGAGAAGCTTTACCGCCAAGCCTTGCAAAGGGGGGAAGGCAGCCTCTTCGCTAAAGCAATAGGTGAACTTTACTCCGCAAACCCTCAGAACCTCTTGCTTGCCGCTTGGCATTACCGGCTCAGAGAAGAAACCACCGCAGGCGCAGCACTCGGCCGGTTGCCCTACCATTGGCTCTACGCTGTGCTCTTGGCCATACCCTGTGGGTTCGTATTCTGGGGGATATCGGACTACCGATTGGTGGCCCGTCAGCAAATTCCCTTATTCTTCCTCTACTGGGCCCCAATCTGCGCCGCTTTCATCCTCCTCTACCTCTTCCTCCTCCACCGCCAGTTCCTCAGCCGCTTCGCCCTCCTAATGGTTGCCTTGGCCTTGGCCAGCTCCTGGGTTTACTTCGCTGACTTCTTAATAAAGAAGGAAATCTTCTGGAAGCAATACCTCAACCTCGGAGCAATCCACCTCATCCCACTTTCCTGGGCAGCCCTGGGCCTCTACGTCCTCAAAGGGCAAGATGACGTGGAAAGCCGGTTTGCCTTTCTGGCCAAATCCTTAGAAGCCTTGGTGATGGGTGGATTAATGGGCATAGTCCTCGGAATCTTCATTGCTATCTCCTTTGGCCTTTTCCACACCTTCTTCTTTTCCCTTCCTGAGCCGATTGAACGAATTTTCTTCATGGGCCTGGCAGGATGCATCCCGGTGCTGGCAGTAGCTTCAATCTATGAGCCTATGCGCCGCCTTAGGGAGCAGAACTTCGCCGGCCTCTTCCGGTTCGTCACCCTTCTCCTTCGCCTATTCATCATCCCCTCAATCCTGGTGCTAATCGCTTACATAGCCTTAATCCCATTCAACTTCATGAAGCCGTTTTTCAACCGCGAAGCCCTTATAGCTTACAATGCCATGCTCTTTGCGGTAGTGGGCCTTCTCCTCTGGACCGTCCCAGTAAGGGGGGAGGAGATTTCCGAAGGCCTCAACCGCTGGCTCAGGCGTGGGCGCCTGGTCCTGGTCATCTTAGCCATAATCATAAGCCTGTATGCCTTCTCGGCCATAATTTACCGCACCCGGTGGGATGGCCTAACCCCGAACCGGCTAACAGTGATAGGGTGGAACATCCTGAACACGGCCCTATTGGCAATTTTGCTCTGGCGAGAGAGCAGAGCCGGAGGAGAATGGGCTACCGCGGCCCACAAGACTTTCGCTCAAGCGATGCCGTTCTACGCCGGGTGGAGCCTCCTGCTCCTTCTGGCCTTGCCCTTGATTTTCATCGGAGGGTAAAGATGAACCGAGGGCTTTACTTTGAAGACATAACTGAAGGGATGAGCGTCCGTTCCCCGGGGCGGACCATAACCGAAGCCGATATAGTGCTATTCTCAGCCCTTTCAGGGGATTGGAACCAGCTCCACACCGATGCCGAGTATGCCAAATCCACGCCATTCGGTGAGAGGATTGCCCATGGCCTTCTGGGCCTTGCCGTCGCCTCTGGCTTGGCCTCCCGCCTGGGCTTTCTGGAAGGGACAGTGGAGGCTTTCCTTAGCTTGGATTGGAAATTCAAAGCCCCGATAAGGATTGGAGACACCGTACACCTGGAAGCCTCCGTAGCCCGGAAGAGGGAAATGCCCGGCTTGGGGGGAGTTGTAGTATTTGACGTGACTTTGCTCAACCAAAAGGGGGAAGTGGTCCAGAAAGGCCAATGGACGGTCTTGGTGAAGAAAAAAGCTTAGGGTGATTATGAAAACGGAAAGGGCGCTAAAAATAATTAGGGATGAAATTGAGAAAGAGGGGATGAAGGTTCTGAAAATAATACTTTTTGGCTCAAGGGCGAGGGGCGATTTCAGGGAGGATAGCGATTGGGACCTTTTGGTAGTGATTGATAAAGACCTTCCGCTTAGCCACAAGAGGGAAATTTTAGGCAATATCTACAAAATGCTTGCAGAAGTTGAAGGAGAGTCCTATGAAGTGATAATTACTTCGCAAAGGAAATACGAAGAACTCAAAAATTATGTCGGGACTTTGATGTATGATGCTGAAAGGGAGGGCATTTTGCTGTGGAGTTAGTCGAAGCAATCTCCTGCCATCAGGAGAGATTGCTTCAGCGGCTTGCGCCGCCTCGCAATGACACCCAACCGTCATTGCAAGCGAAGCGCCACGCGCCGAAGCGAAGCAATCTCCAAGCGCTGGGGGGAGATTGCTTCGGGTGCTTAGCATCCTCGCAATGACCCCACAAGGGGAAGCATTAATTTTGCTTTGGAGGTGAGCTATGGACCTGTACGGAAGGGACTTGATTTGCACTCAGGAATGGAGCCTTGAAGAGCTTTGGGCTGTCCTGGACCTGGCAGCCAAAATGAAGAGGGAGCGCTTCTCCCCCCGCTGGAGCGAAGCGCTCAAGGGCAAGACCTTCCTCATGTTCTTCTACAACCCATCAGTCCGCACCCGCATCTCGTTTGAGGCAGCCATAACTGAGCTCGGAGGCCACGCCCAGTACCTCGTCCCCGAAACTATGCGCTTGAAGACGGAAAAGACCGCCGGTGAAACGATTGAAGATGCAGCCAAAGTCATGAGCCGCTATGCCGCAGGCCTCGGCATCCGGGTCCTGGAGGACAAAATCCCCTACTACGGAGCTGGCGATGCGCTCATAAGGGAATACGCCTACTATGCCGACATCCCCGTCATCAATATGGCCAATGACAAATTCCACCCTTGCCAAGGCCTGGCCGACGTAATGGGATGGATGGAATGGTGGGGGAAAGGGGTGGGCAAGCCCCTTGACCCCGAATCAATCCGGGGGAAGAAGCTCCTGGTGATTTGGGGGCACGGTGCCCTGGCCCGCTCCTGGTGCTCGGTCCAGGAAGCCCTCCTCATAGGCTCCCGCTTCGGCATGCACGTAACCTTGGCCTACCCCGAAGGCTACGACTTGGACCCCGAGGTAATTGAGCAAGTCAAGGCCAATTGCCGAGCTAACGGCACTTCGTTTGAAATCGTCCATGACCCCGTTTCCGGCTACGAAGGGGCCCACGTGGTCTACTCCCGCAACTGGATGAGCCCCCAAGCCTACAGGGATGGGGTCTTCCACAAGCAGGAGGAAATTGAAAAGGCCCTCCGCTACACCGAATGGATATGCGATGAAGAGAAGATGAAGCGCACTGCCAACGCCATCTTCACCCACCCAATGCCTGTGGACCGGGGGCATGAGGTTACGGATGCAGTAGCCAGTGGCCCTCGCTCTTGCATCTATGACGTAGCCGAAAACCGACTGCACGTCCAAAAAGCCATAATGGTCCTGACCATGGCTAACTGGTAATGCCCCCGCCTGCGATTGGGACCCAAAGCCAAGGAAGGGTCCAGGGGGTGTCCCCCCAGAGTTTTTAAACTGGGGGCGAGTAGTCCACCCCTGCAAACTTGCCATGAGTGGGACCCAAAACGCTGGTTAACCCCAGGCCAACGGGGGTGGGTTAAAGGAAAATCTCTTCAGGAGGGATGTAAAATGGGCAGAAAGGGGTTAGCAGTAGTAGCCATTGGCGGAAATTCCTTGATAAAAGACCCGCAGCATCAGACTGTCCCCGATCAGTTCGCAACTGCTTGCGAGACGGCTTGGCACATAGCAGGGATGATTGAAGAAGGCTGGGATGTAGTCATAACCCATGGGAACGGGCCCCAAGTAGGCTTCATCCTTCTGCGCTCCGAACTCGCCCGCCACGTCCTCCACCCCGTCCCGCTTGACTCCTGCGGAGCCGATACCCAAGGCGCCATCGGCTACATGCTCCAGCAATGCCTGTACAATGCTTTCCTCAAAAAAGGGATGAAGAAGCAAGCGGTAACCGTAGTCACCCAAGTAGTAGTTGACCGGAATGACCCCGCTTTCCAGAACCCGACAAAGCCTATTGGGCCCTTCATGAGCAAAGAGGAAGCCCTGAAGCGCAAGGAGGAAGAGGGGTGGGACGTCATGGAAGATGCCGGCAGAGGCTGGAGGAGAGTAGTCCCTTCCCCCTACCCCTTGGAAATCGTGGAGCTTGACGCCATAAAATCGCTTGTGGACCAAGGATTTGTGGTGATAGCCGTAGGCGGAGGCGGCATACCGGTCATCAGGCTGGATGATGGTTCCCTCAAAGGGGTTGAGGCCGTGATTGATAAGGACCTGGCCTCAAGCCTCCTGGCGGTTGGGATAAAGGCTGACCTTTTCCTCATAAGTACGGCGGTGGAAAAGGTGGCTTTGAACTACAAAAAACCGAACCAGGTTTGGCTTGACCGGATGACCTTAGAGGAAGCCAAGCGTTACTATGATGAAGGGCACTTCCCGCCGGGGAGCATGGGGCCAAAGATAAAGGCCATAATAAGCTACCTGGAGCAAGGTGGGAAGGAAGCCATAATCACCAGCCCCGAAAACATAACCCGAGCTCTGAGAGGCGAGACTGGGACCCGCATCGTTCCTTGAAGCCCATGCCCCGGCCTCCTGGCCGGGGTTTTTTAAACCGGGGGAGGGGGATGTGCCTTTCCGACCTAACCCCCTGACCCCCTTCCCTGCGAAGGAAGGGGAAAAATTTGGCAGGGCTCTCCCTTTTCGCCTCGGAGAGGGGCAAAACGTTGGCAACCCCTTAGCCAACGGAGGTGGGCAATGGGGGGTCCAGGGGGCAAAGCCCCCACGGCGGGGGGTTGTGGGGGTGTCCCCCACAAAACTAAAAGAGGGGGCGAGTAGCCCACATTAGCAACCCCGCCACGAGTGGGACCCAAAACCCTGGCAAACCCTAAGCCCACGATGGTGGGCAAAAGGGGGGTCCAGGGGGGCGACGCCCCCATGG
>Ga0080004_1128909_pt1 | contig 21011 bp, 20 predicted proteins | sample WasSprMetagenome_FD_69207 | JGI IMG/M metagenome (GOLD analysis project Ga0080004, IMG submission 69207) | Sulfidic aquatic microbial communities from Washburn Spring, Yellowstone National Park, USA - WS (SPADES assembly) (version 2) | ecosystem: Environmental > Aquatic > Thermal springs > Hot...
TGGCGTCCTCAAGTTTTTCAAGAAGAACTTTTCTTGAAGAAACCAAAATTTGACCATGTGTTGTCTTTGTCATCATACTTCTAGGAAAGGTAGGAGTACCTAGTAATGCTTCAAGGTAATCAAAAAAAGCGTCAACATCTTTAAATTCCTGTTCAACATAAATAAAGAAAGGTCTTTTAATAATATCATCCTTAGGCTCTACGATTTTACGAGAAGTTAAGAGTCTTTTCATCTTTAGCTTGCCTCTTTTAGTTCATAAAGGCCTACTTCCCAGAAACCACATATATCACAAGTACCATTATGATTAGTGAGCTTGTACTGTTTTTGGTCATCAGGAGAAAGCCTATTGTAACATCTCCAACATAAGTTCTTTTTTAATGGAAGGGCTTTAGTTCTTCTTATTCTCTCTATGCTTTGAGAAATTGAGAAACTTGAGAATTGGAGAAATTCATGGTCTTTTTCAACAACTTTAATTTCTTGCTTTATTGCTTTTGTGAGTGAAGCTCCAACTTTCTCACCTTCTTCACTACTTCTCAGTTTCTCAGATTTCTCTATTTCTCCAATGTCAGAAAGAGACGATTGCACAATTTGACCACGTGGTTTTATTTTTGAGTAGTTTTGGTTTACAAAGTATGCGAAAAGCTGCCCCTCTTGAAAGACAAAGTCGATTCCGAAAAGGCGCTTCGCTTCTTCAAAAAGGTTTTCTGTCTTTTTTCTTCGCTTAAGCCTATCGACAGCCTGAGATAAAAATTGGTACTCTTGAACTTTAGTTTCATAAGGAATTTGAAGAACTTGAACTTTGTCTGCGTCAGGATTTTTTTGCTTGAACGCTACACACGCCTCTAAAATCACCTTGAAGTACTCTGGCGCAGATTTATAAAAAACTGATGCTGCAGTTTCTAGTTCTTCACCTAATGCTTGTGCGATATTTCTTATCGACTGTAAGTTTATGTCAATCAGTTTAGGAAGGATATCTCCAGCTTCTTCTAAAAGTTGGTCAACAAACTCTTTTGATATATCTTCTGCAAGTGCAATTTTGTCTAAATTGTTTACAATAGCTATATACAATGCGCCTGCTCTTATGCGACTTGTAGCATAAATATGAGCCTTCAAAAATTCTATAACGTTTTGTGGTGCTTCCCCTTCATACTGGCTTAGTATGTGGAAAACTTCTTTTTCATACCAGTCCATAGGTGCGTTAATCCAAGACCAAGAAAGCTCTACGACTTTCTCAATTTTGGGCCTAGCGTATTCTTCAACAATGCGAAAAAGCCTAACTAAAGCACTCCACTGTTCTTCCTCATAATTACTAAGTTTGGAAGAAATTTTCTTAAAGTTACTACTGTTGCTTGGTGCTATATACAACAATAGAGCTATCCTTCTTCCAATTGCAGGATTATAAGCTAACCTAGACAGCAACGCACCGAAACTTTTTGCAGGGTCTTTTGAGGCCCCAACTGGATTTGCACTAAAATTGAACGTACTTTTGCAATTAATCGCAAATGATGCAGCTCCAGAACTTATTCTGTCATGACCGAATTCCAAAATGTTGTTAAGGTGCTGTGCAACAAAGAAGGCACCTTCATTTTCTATTTCATCAACATTAATCGGCTCATCCATCTCATTGACAATGCTTGGATATATCTCTTCTGGGCTTCTTGCATAGCCAGTGAAAGATATGGCTGTAACTCTACCGAGGTTTATTCCAACTTTTTCATAAAACGTAGACTTACCAGTACCTGGAGGTGTAACAGTAAGACCATGAGGGTTTATTTTTGGGTTTATTCCGCGAAGTAGGTGAGCCTTATGAACTAGAGCTAGTCTCTCATCTTTAGCACCTTTCCAGTTTGTTATTCTTTCTACGATGTCTTTTTGCCATTCAAAATATCGCAGAAAGTTAGGGTCCTTAAGAGCTGGTACAACTTTATAAGCACGCTTGTTTTGAGCTAAGAATTTTGCACACTTTTCAAATTTGTCTTCTTCGTCTTCCTTTCCGAACTTTACATGAAAGTGTTTTTCTACCTTTTTTATCATATATTTAGCTTGTTCTAAATTCATATTGAAGAAATTTAATATTTCCTTTTCAGATAGTTCTTCTAAAGCGAACTCAGCCTTAGGAAAACTTGAACGACCTAGTTCATCGAAGAGCAAAAACCAGCTTGCGCTTTGTGCAATAACTTTAACAAAAACAGCTGAAAAGAGAACAACTTCTTTCGCTACCTTTGATAAGGGGTCCTTCAAAGGTGCAGTTATTACAATTGCAGGGTTTGCTATGACGTTGAAGGAAACCATTGGCCTTACGTAGTCGTGATTGGCAATAGCTTCCGTGACTTTCTTCGCGTCGGCTAGTTTGCTTACTTCATCTAAAAAAGTTGCTAAGTTAGACTCATCAAGTGAAGCTGGTAATCTTGCTGATTTCCACTCGCTAGCTTTTATCCATAGTTCATTACCCAAGCGTACTACAATAGAGCCAACGTTTTTGTTATCGACCTCAACTTTGGCTTGTGGACATGCAGAAGAAAGACTTTTAAGTCCCTCTTTATCTTCATTCATATAGAGCGCACCTCCTGCGCTTCAGCCAGTTGAGGTCTCGTGGTCCAACTATCGGCCTCGACTGGCTTGCCTTCACTTATCGCTCACCTCTTTATGTGGTTGTTCGTCACTATTTGTTCACTCTCTATCGGTACGATTTTTTTGACAACTAAACTTCCTTCTTTTAGATTAGCTAGGATCACAACTGGAGTGCCGACCTTAAATCCTAACTTCTCACAAGCTTGTCTCGGAAGATAAATCAGCGGAACCTTCTTTGATTTTGAGGTGTTTGTTGAAACTTTCGCAACTTTAATAGGAACTTCCTCTTCCTTTACTATATTTTCCGTCATGGTCTTAATAGATTAAGGACTAAATTTATAGACTACTCTGACCAAATGTAGTCTATGGAGATAGAAGAAGCAATTATTAAAATTCTCAAGAAGCATCCTAAAGGATTAGGATTTAATGAGCTCTATAGAGAAGTATGTAAGGTTAAGCAATGTGCAAGGGAAACATTCAACAGAAAATTAAAGGGCTTAGTTCAAGAAGGAATAGTCGGAAATCTTCCAATACTAATAGAAGTGCAACCAAAAAGCGGCGAGGTAAAAAAGTTAAAAGGATTCGCAAGAATAAAAGAAGCTGGGCTTATACAAACATTTAAAGGTCGCTACTACCTAGTAGATGAAAGTGTAAGACTTTCTTTTGATGGATTGTACATCTATACCTTTGTTTATAAGTTAGATGATGCAACTAGGTTTGCATGGAAGATTATTAACTCTAAAAAGTGGTTCAATCTAAACAAAGGATTGAAGGCTTTATATTGCCATTACTTTAAGCGATTGGAAAAAGCTCCTTTTATTTTTTTAGAGTATGTATACCAAACAGCCTTAACTTATGAAGGAGAAGAAATAAGTATGTTGTTGTTAAAACTTGCATTTGATGTATACAGAGGTAATTACTTTTCAAAATGGCAAACTAAGCTTAAAAAGATTCGAAAAAAACTAAGAGAAGAGTTTCCAAAATCTTTTAAGGAAGAAGAAAAACTGAAAGAAAAAAACTTGTCTTTTTATGACGAGTTAAAGAATAAGCAGTTTACTTATAAGTTAAAGTATAAACAGTTTACTTCAGAAGAAAAAATGCAAGAGCTTCTGTACGATGTTGCAAAGCTAAATATTAAGCTTGGAAAGCTATTTATTAAGCTTAAAAACTTAAGAAAAAAACAATTAAACAAGAACTCTCTTTTAGACAATTTGTAACAAGTTACTGATCTTCAAGAAATAGCATAGTAGAAGTCTTAACTTGAAATTTTATGGAGACTAGTCTCCATAATTAAGCAAGAGAGCGAAAATAAGCCAAAAATTGAAGGAATTTTTGTAACTTCAACACCAATGAAGTTACAATTTAACATAATATAGAAAATATTTAAAAAATATATTAAAATAGCTAGATCCTACTCAAGAATTTAGCAAAAAAGCAGAGAAAAGGCTTTATTCTCTCTCGCATATCAAGAAATGTTGAGCGTTTGTTCTTAAGATCGTGTTCTAAGAAACGAAGTATAAAGTTTAGCATGAAAGTACTAATTATGTAGAAACTTTAGTAAAAGCCTGAGAACTACGATCAAAAACACTACACTCAATAACAAGATAAGCCTTCGCAGAGTTTTTTTGTTTTATCAACTTGTAGGCTCTAAGAGTTACTGTGTAGCCATATCCATCCCAAGTTCTATAAGACTCAAAAGCTTGAAAGTCATGCTTCTTTAGCAGGTTTCTTTCTTTTTTGAAATATTCAGGAAATAAGTCCTTAAGCTTGAGACTCTCAGTTTTTATAAACAACTTTGGTTTTACTTCGTAAATTGAATGGTTGTTCTTCTCATCAGAGACCATATTAACTAAAATTTCTAGCGCTTCTACCTTTTTTGTAAATTCTCCAATAAAACTGTTTTTATCCTTTATTAAAGATATATCTCTACCAGCATTACGATAAGCATACTCATCATCAAACAATATTTCTTCATCTACACCAAATCTTATATTGTCTTTTAGTTGTTGTAATAACTCTCTTACATCTCTAACTTTTTCATCGATTTGGTGGACTGGCCAACTAAGTCGTGAAACGCCTTTTTCCTTTTTTTCTTGTAAGAGCTTCATATCATTTTTATGTTCTATTTTATTTAGTTGTCTCGCCAAGAGAAAGATTATAAGAGCCATAAAGAGTATCCACAAGTTACTTAAGAGTGCTCCAAAGCCTATTATAATGTTAACTAACGTAACAAAAATAGTTAGAAAACTAAGAGCCATAAGAATTATATAGACTTTATTTTCGTTTTTCATTATTCAAAATGTATGCTTATGTATGCATTTATAAATCTTTTTTTTGAGAAGTTGAGACTGTCAACTTAAGGCTTATAGGCCCATGCTTACCCCCGAACAATACTTAGGTGAAAACGTTGAAAGTAAGCATAGGCCAGCTATACTCTTTGTTCAGTGATAGAAAAATCTTTCCTAGAAGAAGAGTTGACCCTCTTGTAAAGGCAATTGGAGTTAAAGTTTACACTCTAGGGCTAAGTTTAGCTCAGGTAAAAGAATTCCTGGAAGGATTAGGCTACAAAGTAAGTAGAGAGGCAATAAGGCAATGGTATTTAGAAGCTGGTGAACTTCTTCTTAACATTGAAATAAAGAAGAGAGGCTTCATAGCTGCAGATGAGACTGTAATCTTTAATTTTGCTAAGAAAGCTTACTTATGGGCAGCTAGAGAAGTAAAGAGTGGAGAAGTTATAGCACTACAAGTAACTAGGGGAAGGGGAATAGGAGAATGTTTAAAGTTCCTAGAAAAACTAAAAAAATCTTGTAAGAACAATCCTACAGTTTACACTGACAGAGGACCATGGTACAACTGGCCAATGAAGTTCCTTAAGATAAGACATAGGAGAAAGACTTTTGGAATAAGGAATTCAATTGAGCAATGGTTCTCTGAACTAAAGAGAAGGATAAGACAGTTCAACGTTTGTTTTCCTACTTACAAGCCAAGAGTCTCAGAAAGATGGATAGCATCGTGGGTGGCCTTAAGTTGACAGTCTCGAGAAGTTAGCTAAATTCTTCAAACTTCATTTCTTTATCTTGTCTTAGAATTTATAAAAGTTTTTTAGATGAAGAAAACATAAAGTTTAGTGCAAAAGTACTATGCGTTATACAAGAACTTTTTCAAACATGATAAAAAGACAAAAACTTTGCCACAGATGTGATACTTCTTTGCGCACACATGTAAGCGTTTTAAAAGAAGACTATAGTTTAGAAAAATAAATGCAGCTTAAAAACTTTCAATAAAATTTAATGAGCTTAAAGACGAATGGCTCTTCCTTGCCTTCTAGATATTTTTCTACGGTTACAACTTGGAGAACATAGTTTTTCTTAAGTTTAAACTCTCTCATTCTTTTAATTTTGTTCTCATTAACACAGTAGATAGTAAAGGTTACATTCCAATAGCACCAGCTTGGAAGCTTCTTCTTGTGTCCATTAACAATAACACTTGGTTGCTTTCTTCCTCTAAAGAAAACAACTTTTTTATCGTCAAGAACAAAGACACTTCTAACCTTAGCATCGAATTTCATATGCTTTTAGTAAGCTTTATTTTTTATAAATTTTTGTTTTTCTTCTAATAGCGAGATTCACCACAGATGTGCTTCCGCAATTAAGATAGTTTTCATTTCACTTTCGATTCTTTTTAATGTAATCACATCTGTGGTAAAAGTTTGTCTGCTTCATGGCCGAACTTTTTAAGATCTCTCTGGATAAAACATAGTAACTTTTGAACTTAAGAAGAGATTAAAGAAAGCAAGGAAAATAAAGAGGAAAAAAGAATAAAAGTTTATATGCTGTCATTTAGATTTGATATGTAAATAGGTGAGAAAGAATGAAGATTTCAAAAGCTTTGTTCATATTTGGATTAATTCTTCTAGTACTGGGAATTATTTTAGTGGTTGCATCTCCGAGCCTTGTTACATGGAAGCAAAAAGAAGAGCCAATTGAAAAAACTTTCTCACTTCTTTCAAGATGGAAATCACAAGAAAAAAGTGATATTCTTGCTAACGATGAACTCATTACAGTGAAACCATATTACTCTGAATGGTCAGGTAAATGGTCCAGCACTTACGGCTATTGGTTTTGTTCTTTTCCATGGATTTATGGAGAAGCAAAAAATATTGTGATAAGTTGGAATGCAAAAGAGATTTCTAATCCTTCGAAGATTTTTAACTTCTATGTCTTTGACGAAAAGAACTTTGACCTTTGGACAGAAGGTTATCCTTCAACTCCTTACTATGTAGGAAAAGGCTCTAACACTTATAACTTTAGTCTAACTTTTAACAAGAAAGAAGAGCTTCCAAGCTCATTTTACTATGTTGTAGAAGTTCCAAGCACTGAACTTAACTCTAGCGCTTCAGAAGAAGCACTGAAGTGTGCAGTTGAAGTTAACGTGATAGCTCGATGGACTGAAGTAGAAGAAAGGTCTAAGTACGATTATGCTGATTACTGCGCTTTTTATTACTACAGTGGCCTTTCAGAAAGAAGGAACTTCGTTTTAGAAGGGAATGTTGCTGAGCAAAACAATAAAAACTTTAATTTCTACATAATGGATTCTTCAAACGAAGGAAACTTTTGGAGCGATAAGCCTTACTCCGCTTACTATGAGAAAAAAGGGATAAGCTCAGATTCTTTCTCTCTTTCTCTTACAGAAGCACAACTGAAAAATGATGTTTATTTCATCGTTGAAAATCCAAATACAAACGTAAATGAAACGATAGTTCTTAAAGTGAAACTAACTTATGAAGAAACCGACTATTCGGCTTCAGAAGGAGCTCTTATTTTTGGAGGTATTCTTGCGGTTCTAGGACTAATCGTAGTGATAGCTGCAGGAATAGCAACCATTATCTTTAAGAAACAGTAGTTATTTAGCTTTACAAACTTTTTCAATGACTTCAATTACTTTTTCTCTTTCTTCTTTTAGATCTCTGTGAGTAGAGCTTACGAATACGTTAAACGGAGAGCCTTTTTCTCCATTTTAATTTAATTAGCTTGAATTTCACTGTTTGAGATTTAGTATCATCTAACTGCTCTTTGTTTCTTTAACTCTCTTGCATAGCTTTCAACCGCTTCTACAATGCTTTTCATTTCTTTAATTTCAAGACATGAACCGTACAAAAATAAAAACTCTATTTGAGACCTTCATCCTTCTAACGTAGTTATAAGGCATTCCACACCTTGGGCAAATCTTCTTCTCTTCGTTCGTTCTCAACTCTGGGGTATAAATTTATTCTCCAAGATTTAAACCTTCTTGAAACTTTGTGCTTCAGAACTTCGTGAACGTATGTAAAGTTATTCTCTTTTGAAATTTACCAATTAGTAGCACAGCTATGGTAAAAGTTTGCCTGTTTTACAGTAAGTTTTCAGTTCTTTGTGCAAAAAGAAAATATTTAAAGTACTTTTGTGAGTTAGTTGTATGTCAACTTCAGAAGATTCTTGGCTTGACTTCTTTAAAGAGTTTGAAAAAAGAAAAAATCAGTACAGCTTTGTAGAAGTAAAAGGCATTATTCACCTTGAAGGCAACACTTGGAAGAATGTAGTTACGAAGTTTTATCCTAAAGCTGATTCAGAACCTAGTCCTTCAACTACATACAATTACGGCAGTACAATCATATTTTCTAGAAGTATTGAAGTTGAAAAGTCAATTGAAGTTTTAAAGAATTTAAGTGATGAAAAGAAAATATCTTTACCAGAACTAAAAGAGTATGAAGCTCCTACAAACTTAACTAGAGAAAAAATTCCTAGGTATGAAGTTAGCAATAGTTATAGGGAGTGGGGAGGATTTGTTTTAGAATGGCCAAGTATTCTTTATAGTGCAAGCCAAGTAAACATTTCCAATTCATTGTTGAATGAACCTCTTATTAGTCCTGATCTTCCTTTTTATCCTTATTTAGAGTATGCTATTGAAAAAGATGTTGGACTTAAGGAAACATGGTTTGGAAAAATCGTTATCGTAGTTCCAGATTATAGAGCTAGAATAAGGCTCGTTCTTTGCTCTAAAAACAAGATCAAAGTTGAGCTAGATGTTAAGCGAGAAAATCTTGAAAATCTTTTATGCAAGTATTATTGTGTTTCTGAAAAAGGAAAAGTTTACCAAAGAGACATTAAATTTGAGAAGCCTGAAAAAGAAGTAGAATTTGAAGACGAAATAAGTGCCTTTTACTTTTATTTAATTACAAAGGAAGGAGAAATAATAGACTACAAAGAAGGAACATATTCAGGTTTTTTGCTTTATCCTACTTCTGGCATTGAAACTGAGCAAACTCAAGAATTTATAAGGTCAATAATTGAGAAAGGAGAAAACGAACAAGTAGAATTTAAAGAAAGAATTCCAAAAGATTATAAAGAGTTCGTAGAAAGTATTGTTGCCTTTGCGAATAAAAAAGGAGGAACTATATTTCTTGGTGTTGATGATAAATGCAATATTAAAGGAGCTATTTCTGAGGATTTAGACGAAGAAAAACTTCGTAACATTGTTAGAAGTAATTGCGAACCAGTTATTGAAATTAACACAAAGATAGAGGAGATTGACGATAAGAAAATTGTTTTAATAAAAGTTCCTGAAGGAGAAGACAAGCCTTACTTTGTAAAAGAAAGAGGACCTTTCATAAGAATAGGAAGTTCTGATAGAGTTATGACAAGATTTGAACTTGATCAAATTTATGGCAAGAAAGGAAAACAATCAACTGTAATTCAATATTAATTCAAAAAATCAGCTTTGTTGCTTTGCAAGTATTTTTCTTAATTCTTTCTCGAATTCTTCAATGCTTACTAATTCTTTATTCTTTAAGTCCAATGTGTAAAATTCTACATTCTTGTAGTGCCTCTTTCTTCTTTCTAAATCCTTTAAGTGTAGTAGAAAACCAAAGTTATCCATAACTATGTTTACCTTTTCTTCGTTAGTGTACTTATTAATTGTTTCATCAATTTTCTTATCAGCGTCTACACCTTCTCCAAACAAGGTCTCAACTTCATAGAATTCATTGTTTACTTGAACATCAGGAATTATTCCTTTACTTTCTTCTTCTGTTTTTATAATACTTTTTATTTCTTCAAGAGTTCTTAACTGTTTTCCTTCTTTTCTTAACTTATTTACTAAGTAACGAACTATGAAAACTTTAATGTTGTAGTGAAGGTCTGATTCTTCTTTTTTACCTTCTATTTGGCCTTTGTTTCTAGTAGTGGCAAGCTTGAAGAGTCCATTTTCTTCATTCTTTATTTCTTCAAAGTAACTACTTTCTTTAAAGAGAGCTTCATTGAAAATATAATCAAAAGTTGAGAGAGTTGGTACTCCACCTATTTCCATTTTTGCTATTAGTTCAGGTAAGTCAATCACTCCAGAAGATAGCTTTATCAAATCTAAAGATAAACTTTTTGCTTCTATATAAGCTATGTTTAACCTTCCCTGAGACTTTAAGTTAATTGTTTGCAACAATTTTTTAAAAGTCTCAAACTTTTCCTTGCTTCTTGTAGCGAATATAATAAATCCTAATTTACTAGAATATGTTTCTTCAAGTCTTTCCCATAAGTGAGTTTCATCTATTTCGCCAATTTTTACTTCATCTAAGTTTATTGTAAAGATTTTTCCATCAGCATCTAACCATCTTTCAATCTCTCTTTTGTTTAGATCATCATCTATCTTTTTAATTTCTACAGCTTCTGGTTCTCCTCCTTCGATTTCTCTATAAACTCTTAAGCATACATTTTCTAAGAAGTCAATGTAGCTATCATCTTCAACGTCTTTAAACAATATTATCTTTGGACCTTTTCCTCTAATCTTTCCTCCTTCACTACCAAATGAAAGTTTAAGGAAGTCAGGAATTTCTTCTTCACCACCAGAAGGTACTCCAGCTTCTTTAGTTGCTACCTTCTCTTCTTTTACTTCTACCTTTTCAATCTTAGTTTCTTCTTTTGAAGGCTTCACTCTACTAATAGTTAAAACATTTAAATTAAAGCTTCCTAAGTACTTTGGTAAAGAAAATTGTTCTACGTTGTAGAATGGTACTAAAGGTTCTATTCTTTCTCCTTTTATTTCTCTTATTTCTTCATTGAACTTTTGAATAACTTGAACTTTAGTTAAAGTTTCTAGCCTAAGAATTGGAACAGTAGGTAAAGTTTTCTCTTGCTTTACGCTTGCCATTCTATCGTTAAATTTTTGCTCAATTAGGACTGAAGGTCTTTCTTGAAGGTTAATGAACGGCACACTTACAACTGTTTCTTCTTTCTTCACTTCTGGAACTTCAACGTTTAACTTTAAACTATAGGTTTCAAAAGAAGGCTTCTCTAATTTTAGTATTGGAATTGTTAAAGCTTCTTCAATTTTAGTTTCTTCTTTAGAAACTTCTTTCTTCTCTATCCTTTCTTCGTGAACAGTAGTTTTTTGTTTTTCTTCCTCTCTTCTTTTCCTTTCCTCTTCTTCAAATTCTTCTTTCTTCACTTCTTTTTTCTGCAAACTTAATACACCTTGCTTAAACCTATTCGGTTACCACTAACCCAGGAAACATAAAGATAGCCGAGAAACAGCGCAGGCGAAAAGTCGTTAAGAACTTCAAGTAAACTTTTACCTTCATAGCGTTGTTTAACTTCATCTGGACTTGAGCTCCAATTTCTAGTAACTACTCCTGAAACATCAAAATTACAGCCAAAGTAGTATGAGTAGCCTTCTTGCAACTTCCATCCTATGAGTTTTAGTTTTTCTTCTACCTTGTTTAAGTACTCTTTCTTCAAGTCTTTTAAAGATGGAGAAACGAAGCTAAATATTGGTAAAAGATTAGAGTTCGGATTAATACTATTCCAGATAGACTCATTTAACTTATATATTAAGTCGCATAATCCTTCCTTTACATGACCCCAAATAGTACATTCTTCTTTTATCTCTTGTACTTCAGTTTCTGGTTTAAAGATTACTCCAAGGCCTAAGAATTCTCTCATTTCGCCAAATTTTTCCTTAAGCTTCGGATATGCTTTCCTAAGGTAGAAGAAAGGTAAGTTTTTAGTACTTACTGTAAAGAAGGTATAGTAGTTGTAGTTTGCAGTTACTTGTAAAAGTTTTTCATAAAGTTCTCTTAAAACTTCAAGTATCTTCTCAGGTTCTTTAATTAGTTCTTCAACTTCTTTTACTTCAGTAGTTTCTAATCCAACTTTGCTAACTACTTGTGAAGACAATGAACTTATATTTCTTAGAAACTTTACAAACTCTGTTTCTGTACTAACTTCAACTTTAACATATTCAAGAGAATTGATTCCTCCTTTTGCTAAAGCAACGTATTGTTTTGGGTCTATATAAATTCCAAAGGCATTCTTAATGAACGAAGCTAAGCTGTTATTTTCGTAGTCTCCTTCTTCGTTAATGCCTCCAAGTAAAAATTTTAGTAAGTTGCTGTCTAGGTTTGATAGTTTTCTTCCTTCTGTTCTTGAAATAATTTCTTCTCTTAGCTTTAGAAGCTTGCTTGACAAAGTATGAATAGGAAAAACGTAATCATTAACGAATTTTTTCCAGGCTTCTTTGTTCCAATACTCAAATCCTTCAATTTGTTCGTAGCTCGACATTTCAGTTTGTTTTCTAAGTTTAAGGATAAAAATTTTTCTTCAATCAAAAGTTTAAGCTACCTATGGAAAAACTGGAAAGACGAACTTAAAAAAGAAGGATAGATCGAAATACCTTCTTTTGAGGCATATTTTATTTTATGTTTTTGGCGAGACCTATTAAGTGAGGGAAGGTAAACCTGATAAATGAGGCTTAGAAAGATAAAATACCTTTTAGAATGAGTAATAGGAAAAAAGGATTTATCAGGTTCTAGAGCACAAAGACGAGTTCAAGTATGATGTGTACTTTTTTAAAAACTTATAAGCTCTACCATAATATAAAAGAATCTAAAATGAGGAAGAGAATTTTAAGCCTAATGTTGCTAGTTCTTCTCCTTAGCTTAACTATTAGCCAAGCGTTTGGAATAATAATCCATTCTCTTTGGCTAGAAGGTTTAAGAATTGAAGTTTATGCTCCTGATGAAGCAAAAGCTGGTGAAAAATATAATGTAACACTTAACATTTATCCTGATGAACCGATCTATATAAATCGTTTGATTGTGCGTTTTGATTTTTCTTATAGTCCATTCTATGTACCTACTATACTATATCAACAAGACATAGGAAGAAACACATTTTCAAAAACCTATAGTTTAGAAGCAACATCCAATTATGAAAGGGTTCAATGCGAAATTGAAATTTCTTATGTTGTTAATAAAGGTACTAATCTTGAAAGAAGCTATGAAAAAAGATTTTGGCTTGATTTAACTTATGAAAACGGCAAAACTAGAGAAGAACTAGAAAGCGAAAATGCCGAGTTAAAATTGAATTACCTTCTCTTAAGTGAAAACTTTCAAAAGCTAATTGTAATAGCAATAATTCTCGTTTTAACTACAATAATATTTTCTGCATCAACGGTTTACTTAATATTAAAAGTCAGAAGAAAATAGCAAAGGAAAAACAGTGAGCAAAAAGAAGTCTCAATTAAAGAAGATAAAAATGACTAGAAGAGGAGAATAAAGGTTGAAGATAGTTAAGTTTTTGCTATTGGCCACTATTATTTTTTCTCTGTTCACGATAGTTTTGTACGAAGCATCAGTTTATGGCTCGATTGACACTACACCACCTTCTATTTCTAAGATAGTAGTGGTGTATCCTCAGATGCCTATCACACCTTGGGATATTGTAAAAGTTCATGCTTTGGTCGTAGATGATAGGTCAGGGGTAGAGAATGTAACACTCTATTACAAGGTAAGACGAAATTTAGAAGACACAAGCTTTGTTCCAATTTCAATGAATAGGATTGATGGTAACGATCTTAATGGAACATATGAAGCAGAAATTCCAGCTCAACAAAATGGAACTTTTGTTTACTATTATATAAGTGCTTGTGATAAAGCTGGAAATGTTTTCAATTCTTCTCTTGAAGGATACGAAGTCTATCTTCCACCAAGTTACTTACTTATAGAAATTGGAATAAAAGACATAAACATGAGTGATCTTTCCGCAATGCTTGAAGTAATTGTAGTAGCTCAATTGCCATCACGTTACGATAAACAGGAATTAACCTTAGAGGCTTCTAATGGTCTAAACGGACATTCAACTGATTTAGATTTTTTCTTCATAAATGTCTCTAAAACTCAAAGGTTTTTCTATCTGAGGACGATGAACTGGAAAGTTCATTTAATAGGTAACCCAAATGAATACCCATTCGACACTTATTTTTTGAATTTGAACTTCACAGTCTGGTGGGGAAGTATAAAAGAACTTGAGGCAGAAGATGTGTACTATGATATTAGACTCCTAAACGTATGGGAAGAACCTAAATTTAAGAAGTTTACTATAACTAATACTACTTATCCACAAATTATTTACAACATCGAGTTTAATCGTGCTTGTTATGGGATTATCTATGTGCGCCTAATCCCAATTTTATTGTTTCTTCTAATCGGCGCGTCACTAATTATTGAACCTAAAGACTTACAGAATAGATTAACAATCTACTTAAATGTATTTATTTTTACTATAGGATTCTTTATTGAAATAAAAGAATACCTTCCCTTTCATGTAGGGCCCACGAACGCAGAATATCTTTTATTATTTTTAACAACCATTTCAGTACTTTTCTCCGTATGCTCAATAGTTGCGTCAGAACTTCAAGATCAAAGTAAGAAGCACAGTGCTTCAATATCCTTAGCTGGAGATTTAATTCCTACTATTATTTCTTTTATTTTTTCTTTATGGCTAGAAGTAAATATTCACTGGTCTCTACCGTTATGGTATTTTATACTGATAATATTTTCTCTATCTTGTGGACTGATAATAAGATTATTTCGGAGTAAAAAATATCAGAACTTAAGAGTTAAAATTGCAGAAAGATTTAGAAATTTGCTCGTTTTTTCTGAGAAGTAACACGTCAAGACTTCTCTGAAGAAGTTACATTTTCGATTTCGCATATCTGTGCAACAAACTGCTCTGTTAAGGTTTTCTGGACCAAAGGTGAACAGCGATAGAAGCGTCAAAAACTGTTCTTATACAAAAAGGAAAGAGGCAATAGTCGTAGAGCATTCTAGATTGATTTCTGTGATTGAGATCTTTACTGCTATCTTTTTTACTTTTGCATTAAAGGCAGATAAAAGTCTTATTCCATTAGCTTTAAGAAGCTGAAGAAAGAGTTTACTAGAACTACTAGAGTTCCACCTACTAAGAAAAGAAATGCCCAAGGATAAAACAGCACAGCTGTGGAGTAGCTTATGCCTGCCATTAATCCAAGAATATCAAAGCCAGAATTGTAGTAAGTTCCAATAACTACCATAAAAGTTCCTAAAAGCATCATGACAATGTTGAAGTAGTAGTCGCTTGTTTCAAAGCTTCTTCTCATAATGCCTTGTGGTGCTAAACGTTGAGCTGAAAAGTAAGCAGACCAAGGATCGTCAGAATCAATCCAGCTACTTTCACTAAGCCAACTGCTTCCATCAAGCATTTTTGCTCTTTTTACTTTTCTGTTTGACGCTAGGCTCTTGAAAAGTATTGCAAAGTATGTCATAAGAACAGTAGTAATTACGAGGAGAACTAAGTACAACAGTTGATAGTTTGCAACTTCAACTTCCATCGTTTTACGCTAAGTATTTGTAAAACAAAAAGAGATTTAAATCTTTTTTTTACCTTCATTAGAAAGATTATAGAGTATGTTAGTTATGACGATAAAGGTAACATGTTGTTAAGTTTGACAACAAAAGCTTAAGTACTTAAATTTAAAGTTAATTGTAAGTTGTGCCTCTCTGCGTACGACTTAGTTTGCGATAAGTGTAGAGAAAAGTTTGATAGGATCTTCAGCGTAAAGATAGAATCAGCAGAACAGGAGAGAAAGCTGCTTACAAAGTGGCTAAAGTCTTTATGCAAGAACTGTAGAAAGTTAGTTGTTGAAGAAGGGTACATAACTGAGAAGCGTACGCCAACTCCAACAAAAAGAAAAAGAAAAAAGTAAAGTCCTTTTAATCAGCTTTCTTCAAATGCTTCAGTATTGAAGCTAAGTAAGAACCAGCTTTCTTAGTACGTGAGCTACTATCATAGCTGCTAGAGTTTTTGTTGTCTTCTTTATTGGTGTTGTTTTGACTACTTTGTTTTAGCCTTTTCTCTCTGAACTCATTTTTCAAAATGTTTATTATTTCAGGCACTCTATCTCTGTGAAATAAAAACTTACCTTTTAAGACATAATCTGGTTTGATAACTCCTTCATGAACATATCCTAATAAAGTACTAAAAGCTATATGAAGGCCATAGTCCTGTTCTAGTATTCTCGCTATTTGTCTTAATGATAAAAAAGTTTGCTCATGTTTTTCCGTAGTTTTTGTACTATTGGTGTTTTTTGTATTTTCTGTAGTTGAGATAGTCATATTATGGCAAATATACTCAAAATTAAATATATAAATGTTACCTTTTACATTATCTAGAGTACTAGTCCTTAAGCTTCCATTTACATGTTTTCAAAGAAAACCACGCAGACTTGTAAAACTATCAAAGAATAACTTTTGTCTAAAACAAAAGAAAACCAAGGTTCTAATCTAACTTCTTTTCTTCAACAAGTTCTTTAACTTTCTTCAGTACTTCTACTAAAGCTAAAAAAGTCTTTGGATTTCTGAAGGAGAGATACCAAGCACAGACATGCAACGTGTCTCTGAGCCTCAGGTAAGAAGAGTTTCTAAATATTGTTTATTTATACTTAAAATGATGGTGGCCATCGATGGATTCCAGCCTTTTAATTCCATTAACTTTTTTACCTTCTCCACAGATGTGCAGAAATCACTAGCTTACCTAACTGTTTTTTCGTTGGTTTTTTCTAAAGAAGCAAGTGTTTTTGCTATAGTGACACTACCAGAAAAAGAGGCAGATTTTGCCTCATTATTTTCTTTACTTGTCTGTTAAGTTTCTTTTGCTAAGCTAATTTATGAGAACTCATAATTTATTTCCTTATTTTTTTGAAGTCTAGCTTCTTAATTTTGAGATCTGGAGTACTTCTTCGCAAACTTATAGTAGTAAACGCTATCTTAACTGTTTGCACAGATGTGCATTAAGATGCTTTGCTAGGTTTTCTAGATCAAGATGTGATAGTGCTCTTCACTAAAGTTTTGAGAGCTGTTTTCATACAAGAAGGTTAGATAAAACATGTTAATACGTTTAAAGCATAGAAGAAGTTTAGTTAAATTTCTTGATTTACTTCAGTAAGCTATTCATAGAGCATTTGTGAGAAGAAAATCGAAGCAAGAGAATAAATTTTGGGGTCTTTTATGTTTTTTAAGCATTCTGGATATAATGCGTAAAAGTTTGACACCGCTTCTCTTCTTTCGTTTAAGTCTTTAATTTCTCGAATTTTCTTGTTACGAGCTTTAAGTTCTTCAATCTTTTCCTTGCCTTCAGTACTTATAATTTTCTTACAAAAGGCGTTATATGCTTCACGAACTATATCTTCAACGCTTTTGTTCCTTAACTCATCTTCCACAACGTTATTCTGCTTCATCGTTTCGATTATTTTCTTTACTTTTTCTTCTGAGAAATAGTATATGCCAACCCTTTTATAGCCTATAGTAGTGTAGTCAGGAACAATCAGTTTTCTTTTAATTAATCTATAAAGTGTTCTTTCTGAAATGGGAATTCCTTCGCTTCTCAGTCTCTTAGCCAATTGTCTTAGAGAATAGAACTTCTCTTTGTTAACTTGAGACATTTTTATTGTAAAGCTAATGATATGGATTTAAAAAGATTTTCATTATTTAAGTTCATAAATGACGAGTTTAACAAAATTAGCGAAAGTAAGAACTGACGAAGTTTAAAGAAAACTTTGTGCTACATATAGCTATATGCTTAGCTTTAGCAAGAGTTTGTAAAAGTTCGCTAAGTTCGTTGCACGTAGTGAACTTGACAAATTAGACGAAGTTGAGAAAGTGAGAAACTTGACGAACTTGCAAACTTGTCAAACAAAAGTTTTTAACATATGTTAAGCTAACAACTGTAAAGCTGTATGCCTTCATTAATGGTTTTCTTGAGATTGAGAAAAGAAGACTATGAAGTTTGGACAAGTGCAAAAGAATATGCAAAGAAAAATGGAATAACATTAGGAAAGCTTGTTAGTTTATCTTTGCAGTACTACATGCATAGAGAAGACAGACTCTTAAAAGAGCTTGAAGAAATAAAAGCTTTGTTGAAGAACGAAGAAGTGAAAGAACACGTTGCTCGAGAAGATCAAAGTTTGCCAAGCTACTTTAAGAACAACATGTGGATTGAGATCCTAGCTCAGAGAGGAAAGGATTCTAGTGTGTAAATTTTTAATTTTCTCGTTGTACTAGGAAAAAGAGAATTAAAACCTAAGAAATTACTTGCTCTTCATCTTAAAAACAACGATAGCAACTACAGTAGCTAAAACAACAATGAACATTACAGTAAGACCAAAGATTGCAATTAGTTCACCTATCTGAATACCATCTAAAAGAATTGAAAAATGAACGTTAGCTATTCTTAGTTCTATCCTTAAAGAAACTGGAATAAAAAGTACGACACTAATAAAAAATATTCCTAGTAGTAAGATAGCTATTCCAAATACAAAAGATAGTTCAAGTATTCTTCCCAAAAGCATAACTTTAGCTTAGTAAAGGAATTTAAAAGTTTACTTCTAATGTCTTATTCTTCTTTCAAACTTTCTCCTTAACGCTATATAGAAGGAGCCAAGTATTGGAATTGAAATTAACCTTTCTAAAATAGTTAGCCAGTCGTTGTTGTAGTAAAGCTGAAAGAAAGCTGCAGTACTAATCTTAAGAGAATCCATAAGAGAATTCATATTTAGAACCAAAGAAGATGCTTCAAAGAGCAGCCTAACAAGTGCAAACAAAGGAATTGTTGCAAGTATCCAAACAATGGTTCTTGTATAACTTTCTCCATAGAGGCAAAGCAGTTCATAAACTGACATAACAACTCTTTCTATAAAATTAGAAAACCTTTTCTTTAACTTCATTTCGTTAATGAAGAATTTCCCAGATTCGTCGTACTTTAAGTAGTAGTCGTAGTTTTCTCTAAGAGCTCTATAAACCGCTAATACATTTTCCAAAGTTAAGTCTTCATCAAGATAAACTTCACTAAAATCGATTCTTTGACTTTTAAGAGCGTTTTCTATTTCTATTTTTGCTTCTTTTTCAAAAGTATTCTTCAATTTTCTAAGTCTTTCTTCTTCCTCTTCATTTCTCTTTTTCTTTTCAAGCCGTTCTATTTCTTTAAGTTCAGGATACTTAAGTTCTAACGAATAATATATTTCCTTTTTAACTTCTTCGTCTTTTTCCTTTCCATTAACTATGTCTAGCGCTTTCTTAAGTTTTTCCTCACATTCATTTGCAAATTTTTTTCTTTCTTTTTCTAAATGCTTAAGTAAGAAAAGCTTCTCATCATATATCTTAAAGTTCCTCCACTTTACATTTCTAAACTTGACTCTTTCTATGTTCGTATTTAGAAAGGAAACTCTTTCCATGTCGCAACCATCGAACACTACTTTTTCTTGCCTTTCAAAATTAGCATACCTGAATGAAATATAATTACACGGCTTTAAGCATTTTTCTAGTGCATAAGGTAAAAAATAAGAATTTACAAAAGAAGCGGCATCTAGAAAAGTAGAGTAATTAAAAAGTGCTTTCCCAAGAAACTTTGTTTCGTTGAACGTTACTAGACTAGAGAACTTAGCCTTAAAGAAATCTACTTCAGAAAACTTAGCTCTAGTAAAGTAAGCTCCAGAAGCAAACTTTGCTTCCCGAAAATCTAACATAGAAGAAAAATTAGTCTCATAAAAACCAATTTCTTTAGAAAACTCAGTTCCTGCAAAGTACGCTTCTCCATAGAACTTGGCTTCAGAGAAAGATACTTCGTTAAGAAACTTAGCTTCATAAAAGTAAGCTTCTTCTATGAATTCAGCACTATCAAAGTGTACTTTGCTAAAGAACGCAACACCAAAAAAGTTTGCTTTGGAATAAAATTTAGTGTTGTAGAAAGGTGCTTCGCATAGAAACTTAACATTGCTAAAGTTTGCCTCCCCATTAAACTCAGCAAAAGAAAAATCCACTTCATTGAACTCAGCTTTACAGAAGTTCACTTTTTCGTAGAAAACAGCGTACTGAAAATAAGCAGGAGCCTCAAACTTTTTCTCAGAAAGGTCAACTTCTGGTAAGTTATAACCAATGCAAAGTAAAGGCTTTTTATTGTTGATAGCGTCTTCAACTTTCTCTATGAACTTTTTTCTAACTTCATCTTCGTGCTCTTTCCAATACGTTTTATGATGAAAGATGCAAAGTCCATCTTTTACTGCATCTTCTTCGCATCTGTAAGTTTCATTTTTACCAGAAGTGAAATCAAAGTATTTTAGTTCATACTTACATTTTTCAGGCATTCTTCTATCTTTTTTGTACTAGCTAAAAATATCTTAAGGCTTGCTTACTTGAGTTAGCGCTGAAAGTGTTACAATTTCTGAATTTACTTATGGAATAAAAACTTATAACCTTATAAGATACAATTTAGAGAGGGTAACGAGATGGAATACCGAGATACAGATGAACTGATTAGAAAGTTGTCGCTTCTGAGTAAGACAGAGGCCACAAAAAAAACTAACAGAATTTTATGCTAAAGCAAGGTTTAAAATAAATTCTGAGGATTTTAACCGACAATATACTGATGGAGCTGATGATGGTGGTATAGATTTCTATTATAATGAAGACAATACCTTCTTTATCTTTCAAACAAAGTTCTCAGAAAATCCTAAGAAAGTAAGTACGTCTGAAATTCTTGATGAAATTAGAAAAATAGAGAATACTTTAATTACCAATAATCCAAATAAGAGAGCTGAGGATTTTGTAAATTTACTAAAAAGAGAAGCAGGAAATAAAGATACAATTCTTGAAGTTTTATGGCTAACTACTAATATTGTGGAACAGTCTGTAAGGGACGAGGTACAAAAACATTTAGAATCGTGGAGAAAAGAAAATGGTTGGGCTTTAGGGGTAGACTTTGTTGCTATTGATAAATATACTTTAGAAAGTGTGATTTATGACATAAAGCATGGTTATATACCATATACAGGAAAGAAAATACTAAAATTAGAACAGGGGCAATGGATAGAGACTACTTGGGAAGAAACAGGCGTGCACTCAGTTGTTTGCACAGTAAATGTAAACGATATTCTAAAATGGTTTCACGATTCCGACGAGATTAATAGATTTCTCCAAAAAATGTTAGAGAATTTCTCGGTGAAGCCAGCAAAATAAACAAAGCAATAGGAAAATCTTATTTAGAAGCTCCAACTTGGTTCTGGTATAATCACAACGGCATCATTATCCTTGCAGATAATTTATC
>Ga0080004_1130958_pt1 | contig 20992 bp, 16 predicted proteins | sample WasSprMetagenome_FD_69207 | JGI IMG/M metagenome (GOLD analysis project Ga0080004, IMG submission 69207) | Sulfidic aquatic microbial communities from Washburn Spring, Yellowstone National Park, USA - WS (SPADES assembly) (version 2) | ecosystem: Environmental > Aquatic > Thermal springs > Hot...
AGACAATAGAACCATAAAATTTACCCCGTTGTGGAGATGGCTGATAGCGGAACCCGTTAGCGCATAACTGAAGTTAAGGTTAATTATTCTTGGGGCATTTTCTGTTTAAGTGTCTGTCTTTTGCTGTCGGATTGGGATAGACAAGCTTGGTATAGGTTGAAGCCCTAGGTTGAACAGCGAAGAAGCAATTAGGCTGGGCTGTAGGAAAATTTTGAAGGAGTGTTGTTTTGGTGTGGCTGTGATCGTGGTTGAGGAATGTTCGATACTTTATAGGCTGGGGCTTCTGGCTTTTTAAATCAATAGATTCTTTGTATTAGTCCGTCGAAGCCGGAGTCGAAGCTTAGGATTTGTTTTATGCTGTTTTTTGTATGTGGGCCATTGTTGTGCAGTCTGTGAAGCTTAGGGTTTATCTTTTAAGGTTTGGAATTTTTGCCATGCCAGTTCGAAGATTTCTTTTGTTGTCCAGAGTTTTGTTATTCTTGGCGATTCGATGATGTATTTTCCCATGTCTAGGGCTAGGTCGTGTCTTCTCGTTCTCACGAGGGATGTTATTACGGCTTCGTTTATTATGTAGTCAGACGTGTAGATTCTTCCGAAACTCTGCTTTCAACGCCTTTTTCATTAATTCTTTTGCTCGTTGGTGGTTTTCGTCGTCGGCGTTTCGCAATGCAATGAATATTCCTGTGTCAATGAAGGCTGCCATTGTTTTATCTCCCGTAAAGGTATTCATCTATTCTCTTTGAGGAGTCTTTTATTCCCCAGCTGGTTGGGTTTTCGATGGCTTTCCATGCTAGATCTTCTTCCAGTGGTGGTAATTCTTTGAGTTTTTGGATTATTTGCTCCTCATTTTGGAGGGCGTAGTCTATTATTAAGCCTAGGGCTTCTTGCAGGGTTATTTTTATGCCTTCTCGTAGTAGGAGTAAAGCGAGGAACCTGTCAAGTTTTTCTTTTTTTTCTCCTGTTCGATTTTTATTGTTGCTGACATTTTTCCACAAGTATAAAAGTGGAGAAGTGTTGAAATACTTTCCGCTTAAAGGAAACCAGCTTCTTAATGTGAGCCTCGATTTCGCAAACACTTAAAAATTGAACTATCAGGTTAGCGGCGGGTTTCTTGTTATACAATAACGATTAAATATGCGGAAAGGGGAGATAGAAATTGAGAGATATGACGATTGAAGTTGATTTGAAGGAAATAAAGAATTTGCTTTCTTTGTTGAATAAGAAGATTGATGTTCTAATTGAGAGTAGGGAAACTTTGTCTTTGATGCTTTTGGCGGAGAAATCCATGAAAGGTTTCCTTATTGAAGAACCTGATGTGTATTCAATGAAGGATGTTAAGGTTAGGTATTCTTGAAAGGTAAAATTGTTCTTATACCTTTTCCTTTTACAAATTTGACTTCGGCGAAAGTGAGACCTGCATTGGTTCTATTCGAGGGAGAGTAAGATGTTGTGGTGGCTTTCATTTCTTCTAGAGTGCCTGATAAGCCTAGTTTGGCGGACGTTGTGGTTGATAAATCGCATCCTGAAATTGCGTTAACAGGGCTTAAGCTGTCTTCTGTTATAAGGTTAGATAAAGTGGCAACGGTGTTGAAGGATTTTGTTGTTGGTGAAATCGGTGAATTGGGCGATGCGCTTAAGAGGGAAGTAAACCTGAGGCTTCGCAAAGTCTATAAGCTGTCTTAACATCAGATTTGTCCTTATTATTTATTACAGCGGAAAAGTTTCTGAATATGTTATAACTAGTTCCTTTTAAAGTGTCTGTCTCTTGCAGCGGATTGGACAGACAATTTGTGATAACCTTTAATTTTGTTGAAGATTTGTTTCAGGCTTTGTTCGTTGCCGTTTAAACTGTCCACCTTTCCAGTTGCCATAAAAAGCTTAAAATGGTAATGCTATGTATGCATAGGCTGGAATGGTTGAAACTGTTTTTGTGCTTTTGTGTTGTTGTTGGCTGTTCTGCGCCACAACAACATTTGACTTTTGCGGTTAAACTTTAGAAGATGAGCTAATTCTGGTGATGTTAGATTGCGGGTTTTCTTTTTGGTTTTAGCGCGAGACGCGGAGTTTTTAGATAGGAAACTTGCTGAATTGGAGAGTCTGCGGTATCCCTACATTGTTGTTTGCGGCGAGAGGGTGAATCATCCTAATGTTGTTTTTAGGGAGCCTAGGGGCAAGTTTGATGCAATAAATTATGGTTTAAATTTTGTTCCTGAAGATGTTGATGTTGTGGTTTTTAACGATGTTGACGCTGAGATCCACAATTTTGACGAAGCCCTTCGCCTTTTGGAGGCTGGGGCTGCAGACCTAGTTTTTGCAAAAGTTAACGTTAAAAGGGGGCCTCAGCAAGCCTTTTACCTTTTCCTTGACGCTTTGAGGAGAAGGATTCCAATAGCCGCCAGCGGCGAATTAATGCTTATCAAACGTGAATTTTTAAGCAGGATTAACCCTTTGGAAAAGTGTAAGGCTGAAGACTCCTACATACTTTTCAAGGTTTTGGAGAATGGCGGGCGGGTTGCCTTCTGTGAAAAATGTTTTGTTATAACTGAGCGCACGGTTTCTCCTGAGCAGGAAGAAGCCTACAAGCGTAGAACCACAGGAGGCATATATCAGGCCTTGTCCATGTGTAAGCCCCCAGCCATGGTGAGACTCTTCTACATGCTTCTGCCCTTCATCTCAATTCTTCTAGTTTTGACGGGTAGAAAGGGCTATTATTGGTTTAAAGGTATACTTTTTGGTTTTGTGGATTATGTTAGGGGAGATAAAACCGCTTATTGGAAGCCCATTAACAGCATATCCTAAAAGCCCTTTTATCTAATGAAAAGTTTTGAGGAAACACTTTGAACAATATTGAAAGTGTTGTCAGAGATGGATTGTGCACGGGATGCGGAACCTGCGCCGGAGTATGTCCAAAAAACGCTGTTGAAATGCATGTTACATCAGGCCTTTTAAAGCCAAAGGTTGATAATAGCAAGTGTAATGGTTGCGGCTTATGCCTAAAATGCTGTCCAGGATGGGAGGTTGACTTTGAAGCTTTAAACCACGCTTTTTTTGGCCATCAGCCTAATGACGCCTTACTTGGCAATTTTTTAGGCTGTTATGTTGGCCATTCAAATGATTATGATGTGCGCTTCAACGCTGCCTCAGGAGGGGTTGTAACCCAACTTCTCATTTATGCCCTTGAGAAGAGCATTATTGATGGTGCAGTTGTTACAAGGATGAGGCGGGATAAGCCCCTTCTGCAAGAGTCTTTTATTGCAAAGTCAAAGAATGAGATTGTTTCAGCGTCAAAGTCCAAGTATTGTCCAACGTCGCCAAACGTCGTTTTAAAAGAGGTTTTAAAAGAAGATGGGCGGTTCGCCTTTGTTGGCTTGCCATGTCAAATTCATGGTTTGCGAAAAGCCGAAATGAACATTAAAGGTTTAAGGGAGAAGATCGCATTACACATAGGGCTGTTTTGCTCTCATACTGTGAATTTTAATGGCACATACTTTCTACTTAGAAAGTTAGGCGTCACTCCTGGGAGGGTTAGGGAAATAGCCTACCGTGGTATGGGCTGGCCTGGTTGCATGTTTATTAGGCTTAAAGGCGATGAGGCTTTGACCCTTAAGTATGTGGGGGGTTGGAATGCATATTGGCCTCTCTTTTCATCTTTCTTTTTTACTCCATTAAGGTGTCTAATGTGTATGGATGAGACCAACGAGTTTTCAGACGTCTCTGTAGGCGATGCGTGGCTTAAGGAATCTAAAACGGAGAGAATAGGTAAGTCTATTATTGTTGTAAGGACCGAAACTGGTCGAGAAATTGTGGATTCGGCCTCTTCCATTGGCATGCTTAACCTCAGGCCTATAAACCCTTCAAAAGTTAAAAGGTCTCAATTTGAACCGTTAAAGTTTAAGAAGAGAGATTTCAAAGCCAGACTGGCCATAATACGAAGATCGGGGCGAAAAGTTCCAAACTTTAAAGTCAACGCTTTTCGCTCAAGCAACTCTCCGGTGGCATACGCAAGAAACTTGTTTGCAATTTTTAACGCTGAGGCATGTGAAATGAGTTTTTTCAAAACATTGTTGACTTACATTCCTCTCCCGCTTTTCAGGCTGTATTATGGCTTATACAAATTTTCATGCTATCTCTAGACTCGTTTTGAGTGATTTAGGTTGAGCTTTAAGGTGCATATCATTCACGTTGGGAACATGGCTAATAAGGGAACTCAGGCCCTTTTAAAATGTGACGTTAACGTTTTAAGAAGGGTTTTCGGAGAAGACACTCAGATATCCGTATCCACAACCGACATACAAGGTGTTAAAAAACTGAAACTGCCTCTAACCGAGGTTTTGCCACCAATAATTGATATTCCTTACGAGAAGGCTGACTTTTTCGCTAAAAAATTCGGCGTCCAACGTGGCAGCATCTCTTACAAATTGTTTGCCGTGGCAAGTTTACTGTTAATGTTTTTTCAAACAGTTCTTTCAGTTTTTTCCATAATTCTTGAAAAGTTGGGTTTAAGCGGTTTTTACCGCAGCAAGGTTTTTAGAAGTTTTAAGGATGCGGATGTTATAGTTTCTTACAGTGATGAAAATTTTAAAGAGGCTGCTTCATTTCTTCCATTAAACATTTATTGGGTTGTGACGTGGTGGTCTATGCTTTTTTCTAGAGCTTGGGACGTATTATGCGCCGCGTTTCTTAGAAAGCGCATTGTCATGTTTCCAAATTCTATAGGACCTTTTCGCACGTGGTTTGGACGATTTTTAACCATACTTGCATTGAACAGGATGGAGTATGTGTTGATTAGAGAACCAGTTTCATATGGGGTTGTTAACTCTTTAGGAGTTAAGTGCAGGAAAATCTTAACGGCAGACACCACGGTTCTATTCAAAGGCAACGGCAACGATGTGGTTTTTGAAAGTTTTCAACGGCCACTTCTCGGTGTCTCCCCGGGCTTTTATGCTCAAAGTTTGTCTAAAAATGATATTGATAGATACGTGGTTGGTCATGCTAAGGCCTTAGATTTAGCTATTGAAAAGTTTGGGTTTTCCGTTATATTTTTGCCACATTATGTAAGTGGCTTCCCCAATGACGATTTAGAAGTAAGCAAATCCATTATGAAGCTTATGAGAAACAAGGATAAAGCAACCATCTACGAAGCCCCTACCGTTGAAGATTTCAAATCCGCCTTGGACAATATGGATTTAGTCATTTCTTCAAAGATGCATCCAGCCGTCTTCGCAATTTCAGGATTTATACCAACAATATGTATTGCTTACGATCAGAAACAAACCGGTTTTTTCCAACTCTTAGGCTTGGATGGCTGCATCATCCTTATTAGGGATTTCTCAGCTGAAAAACTGTTAAAAAAGATAAGCGAAGTTTGGAGCAGAAGAGAAGAAATTAAAGGCTTACTTAAGGAGAAGGTTCCAGTTTTAGAGGAAAACTTGGGGGAGGCCATAACTCTGGCTTTAAAACCCTTTATAACCGCTAAAAAGCCGCATAAGAGGTGAAGCTATTTGGTAAATTATTTAAGGGCTTACTATTACCTGCGGACGTTGATGAAAAGGGCCTATTGGCCCCGTGAAAGACTTTTGGAACATCAAAATAAAAAATTGCGGGAAATAATAAAATACGCCTACGAAAATGTGCCATTCTATCATGAAAAGTTTAAACGGGCACAATTGAAGCCTGATGACATTAGAACGGTAGAAGATTTGTCAAAGTTGCCAATCATACGCAAGGATGAGGTTAAGCAGAATTTAGAGCGAATGCTTTCTAGGGAATATGATGTTTCAAAGCTTAAAATGTTGAGGACAAGCGGCTCCACAGGTAAGCCCTTATACTTTTACATTAGCCGTAAAGAGGATGAGTATAGGAAGGCAAGGCATTTAAGGGCTAACATAGCGTGCGGACAAAAGGCGATGGACAGATGGGTCACTATCACCTCGCCAATATACTTTAATCAGGCGACGAGGCTTCAAAAACTTTTAAGATTTTATGCCCCTACGTCTGTCTCAGTGTTCGATGACGTTTCAACTCAGATTTCAATTATCAGCAAACTTAAGCCAGATGTTCTAGACGGTTATGCAAGCTCACTTTTGCTGCTCGCAAAAGAGGTTGAAAAGCGAGGCGTTAACGCCATAAAACCTAGAATTCTAATTAGCGGTGCAGATTTAATCGATCCTGCCTCCAGAAAATATGTTGAAAAAGTTTTCGGCGTTCCCTTCTACGATCAGTACGGGGCTGCAGAGTTTGAAAGGTTGGCTTGGCAATGCAAGGAAAAGAATCTGTATCATATTGATGCAGACTCAATTATTATGGAGTTTGTCGACGAGAATGGAGAAGCCGTTGCACCGGGCGAAACAGGCGAAATAGTCTGCACAAGCCTTTTTAACAAGGCTATGCCCTTCATTAGATACGCTTTAGATGACGTTGGGATGTTATCAGATGAAGATGAATGTCCCTGCGGTAGAACCTTACCATTGATGAAGGTTATGGAAGGTAGAAAAGACGATGTTGTAATTTTGCCAAGTGGAAGAGCCATATCAGCTTTCGCCCTTATCGCTGCAATGTATAGGTTAAGCTTTTACAACTACATTAGAAAGTTCCGTGTAATTCAGAAAGGGGTTGAACATTTTAAGTTCCTTCTTTCCTTAAATGGTGATGGTTTAGATGAGAAAGCTGCAGAAACTGAATTGAAGCAAATCTTTATCGAAGCTTTAAACTTAAAATCAGGTGAAGTTATCCTTGAAGTTGAATTTGTAGATGAAATTCCGTTAGATGAAAGTGGCAAATTTAGAATAGTTGTTTCAGAGGTCGTTTAAAAATTTGGAGGTATATGAAGCATGTACAATTATTTTCGATTGATCTATGATCTAGTTAATTTAATAAGACATTGTAAATGGAAATACGAGGAGTTAGTGAATTATCAGAATAAAAAGTTAAGAGAGATCGTTAAATATGCCTATAACCACGTGCCTTTTTACCACAGCATATTTCGAAAACTGAATTTGAAGCCTGAAGAAATTAGGAGTGTTGAAGATTTAAAAAAGTTACCGATTATTAGAAAAGAAGAACTGAGAACAAATGTTGAGAAAGTAGTTTCAAATGAATTTTCCATCGCCAATCTTTTGGCAGAATCAACGAGCGGCACCACCGGACAACCTTTAACTTACTATTTAACAAGGTCGGAAAATGAGTTTAGAAAAGCCAAGTTGTTAAGGGCAAATATATGCTGCGGACAAAAACCAAAGGACAGGTGGGTTGTAATCACATCTCCATATCACGTGAAAAGAAGTAACATGGCTCCACTACAGAAATATCTAGGAATCTTTACACCAGTTAACAGCGTCTGTTTTTGACCCTGCCGGCGAGCTAATATCTTTTGTAAATCACGTTAAACCTGACATTTTAGAGGGGTATTCAAGCTCCCTACTACTCATGGCGAAGGAGTTGGAAAAAGGGGAATGCAGAGTATGGAAACCCAGATTAGTCATCGGCGGAGCTGATATGTTAGGCGATTACGAGCAGAATCTCATAGAAAAAGTCTTTGATGCCCCCTTTTATGATCAATATGCAGCTAACGAACTTGAAGCTCTAGCTTGGCAGTGTGAAGAGAAAAGCGAATACCATATTGATGCAGACACCATTATCATGGAGTTTGTGGACGAAAACGGCGAGAAGGTCGCACCAGGCGAGAGAGGTGAAATAATTTGCACAAGCCTATTCAATTATGCCATGCCATTCATTAGATATGCCATAGGCGATGTAGGTGTGCCGTCAAAAGAGAATAAATGCCCTTGTGGTAGAAGTTTTCCACTAATGAAACTAGTGGAGGGTCGTAAAGACTCATTTATTGTCATACCAGGCGTTCGTGTAATTTCTCCTCAAGCTTTCCTAATCCTCATGAGGGAGTATAAGTTTTTTAATCTTATTGATCGTTATCGCATTATTCAGAAGAAGATAGATCTCATAAAAATTTACTTAAAGCTGAAGAAAATTGTTGACGATAAAGAGACGTTAAAATTTGAATTAATCAATCATTTTAGACGTGCATTAAACATTAGCAGTGATGATTTAATATTTGAGGTTGAGTTTGTTGAGGAGATGCCCTTAAGCAAGAGTGGCAAACTTGCTACTATTGTTTCAGAACTCACTCAGTATGAAAAGATTTAGCTCAATTTACCAAAAATTGTTTCACTGTCTTATTATGGTTGCGAATTTATAAAGTAAAGTTTTATGAGTTTGTGACTATTTTGGGGGCATATGTTATGGTTAATTATCTTAGGGCTTATTGGTACTTGAGTAGTATGAAGAGACGTGCCTTTTGGCCTTTAGAAAAACTCAGAAATTACCAGAGGAGAATGTTGAGGCAAATCCTAAAACATGCATATGAAACTGTTCCATTTTACCATGAAATATTTGATAAGTTAAAGATTAAGCCTGCAGACATAAAAACCGTTGAGGATTTAAAGAAACTCCCAATTTTGCATAAGGATGATGTTAGGCGAAATTTAGAAAGAATGATTTCTAGAGTATATGATGTTAAAAAGCTAAAAACTGTTTCTACCAGCGGTTCTACAGGTAAGCCGTTGCGTGTATATCTTAGTACTGCGGAGGATGAGTTTAGAAAGGCTAAGCATTTAAGGGCTAACATTGCCTTAGGTCAAAAACCACGAGATAAGTGGGTCACAATATCGGCACCAATTCACTTTAGAGAAGTTGGTAGGCTTCAAAGAATTTTGGGAATTTATGTTCCTAAGACTGTCTCCGTCTTTGACGATATATCTAAACAATTTACATCCATTGAAAGGCTTAAACCGGATGTTCTTGATGGATATTCTAATTTTCTATTTGTGTTGGCTAAAGAGGCTGATAAAAGGGGATCTCATTCGATTAGCCCTCGTTTCATGATCAGTGGAGCTGAGGTTATCGATAACCATTCACGTTGTTTCATCGAAAAAGTGTTTCACGCGCCTCTCTTCGATCAGTATGCAACGATTGAATTTGAAAGGATGGCGTGGCAATGCCGAGAAAAAAATGGATATCACATTGATTTCGACTCTGTTGTTTTAGAGTTTTTAGGGAGAGATGGAGAGGCGGTGTGTCCTGGAGAAGTGGGGGAAGTAGTCTGCACAAGCCTATTTAATTATGCTATGCCGCTAATAAGGTATGCCGTTGATGATGTAGGTGTGCCTGATAACGAAGATGTAAGGTGCGAATGTGGAAGAACTCTCCCATTATTAAAGCGCATTGAGGGTCGAAGGGATTCCTTGGTTATTTTACCTGATGGCAGAGTTTTGTTACCCTTAGCTTTCGGCTGGGCTATGGAGTTTTACAAGTTTTACTTTGATATAGATCAATATCGTGTATTGCAAGAAAGATTTGACTCTTTAAAGTTTCTTATAAAAATTAGAGATAACTGCAATTTAAGAGAGGAAACTATGGCTGAAGAGCTTGTTAAGCATTTGAGAGGCATGTTAAATATAGGAGCAGAAGTTGCCTTAGAAGTGAAGTTTGTTAATGAAATCCCACCGGACAGTAGTGGGAAGCTTAGAAAGGTTATATCAAAAGTTAGTTTCCTCTAGCCACTGCATCCCCTACTAGAGTTGTTAAAGCCTTTTATTGTTTTGTAAGAAGGATAGAACTAGCGAACAGTAATAATCCATAGCCCATAAACATTGTCTTGCCTTATAAGAGCTGCTCCATACAATACTCTCCACAAGCATACAAGAAGCTCCGTACTGATAGCTTGCATATGCAATTGCCAAACTATTAACCCCGCCCTGAGCAATTGTGGACACTTTTCCAATCCAAATGTGATTTCCTTCCTCGTCAAACCATCCCCAATGACGAAGAGAAACAAACGTTTCGTTCGCCGCCTTCAAAGCATTCACCGTAACGGTTTTATTTAACCCAGATTCATAGTTGCCGTAAATCAGCCAGTTGGGATACCAGTAATAGCCCTCATGCATGTTAATATAAACTGTGGGCGTATAGTTTCCCATTAACCACCTTAGAGCCCAAGCTTCGGGTTCGGTTGTTGTTGCCCCTGGTGGGAACTGACGGTTTAAATCCTTTCCATTAGCGTTTTCTCGAGTGTTAGAGGCAAATCCATCAGGGTTTAGAACAGGGATAACAAAGACACGCCAACTATTATTCAGCTTTGAACGCCACCAAGTGTCGGAGCGGTAAAACTCAACTAGCAACTCGATTAGGCGAAGTGCCGCAAAGGCTGTAGCCTTCTCATTTCCATGAATACATCCATCAATAATTATGTTGCATGAACCCTTGCCGATGGTCACGGCGATAATGTCGCGTCCCAAAACACTCTTACCAATAACTGACATATCTAATATATCATCATTCTCATTAACTAAAGCGTTTATCTTGTTATAAATCCAGTCTAAACTCCACCAGCCAACACCGTTAGCCATCCAACGAGCGTAACGTCCTGTTGGAAAATCTGAAACCATTTTAACCGCTGGAAAAACATGCCAAATCCCAGCCCACTCAGTTTCAGGCGTTGTCGAGTCTAAGTCTATGACATAAAATCCACTTTTCGCCGCTGCCCCGCTCATATGGAAAAATGCTACCCGATTAGAATCGTATTGTGCTATCACAGACGTGTTGGCGAAACTAGTTAAGGCTGAAGCTAAGACTGTCGTAAGTTGGTTAGTTTTTCCTGTTTCGTTACGCATTTCCACTAAGTCGCCATTCCTAAAGTTACCCCAATCTTTAACGTAAGTTACAGTGTTGGTTGTCACAATTTGGGTGCTGCTGTTTAGGCTTGGATATAGAATGTTGCAGAAATCTCGCATATGTGATATGACGATGTGCTTTTGGGCGAACTTTTTCACAGCCCCAGCATTGTAGCCTCCATTCTTTGTCCAGACAACTAAACCTTCAAACAAGTCGACGTCTATGGAACCCTTTACTTCACATGGCTTAAGCGCTTTGTATCTTATGCTTTGGTTGCCGAATAGCCAATAAAAGTTTGAAACTGCAGGATTTTCATCTGGTGAGCCTATAACTGCAAATTCGTAAAATTCTCCGATGTACCGGGTGCTTATTGCAGCAACATCGCAGTAAACAGTGACGGAGTGTTGGACATTTATTGTGGATGTTAAGCCTATTCGGACGCGGGTTATGCCCCAGCCATATCGTGTTGTATCCACATTAGTTATTGATATTTGTTCAACTCCGTTTATCCATGCGCGGTATTCGCCTTTAATGCTGTGAACCTTAATGTAAAATTCAATGCAGTACCATTTGCCCATCTCTGGGTAAATAGCGTCCGTACCCTTCTGTACTATGTTAGTTCCATTAAAACCGATTAGATTAAATCTGTCAACACCCCCTGACCTGTAAACCCTGAAAGTGCATTGAAGCTGACCGTTAACTTCAAAGGCTATTAGCCCAAACCTGTCATCGTTGTCGTCAAGCGGCAACCCATCAGCAATGTAGACGTAGGCCCTTGCGTAAATCTCGGTCACCACTTTGGTTAAAGTGACATAGCTATAGGCGTATTTTGTCCCTGAGGTTATGGCGCTTGTTTGATATTGAGCACTAAATATTCCATGGTATGGATTTGTTGTGGTTACCGTCGCCTGGTCATTGCTTGTTGTTTTTACTCCGCTCCATTCATAAAAGCCTCCGCTTTCAAACCCGTCCGTGAACAAAACTTGTGCTTCTAATGGACCTATGTATCTAGTGCTTACAACTACCGCGTCGCAGTAGACCGTAACAGTATGTTGCACGTTTATTGTCGATGTCAGTCCAAAACGGATACGGTTTACGCCATTTCCATACCGTGTCGTGTCAACATTTGTAATGGTTATTTGTTCGACACCGTTTATCCATGCGCGGTATTCACCCTTTGTACTATGCACTTTTATGTAGAATTCAGCGCAGTACCATTTGCCTTCCTCTGGGTAAATGGCGTCTGTGCTTTTCTGAACGGTCGCCGTACCGTTAAAGCCGATAATGTTGAACCTGTCAACGCCGCCTGAGCGATGAACGCGGAATGTACATTGGAGTTGGCTGTTAACTTCAAAGGCTATTAGCCCAAACCTGTCATCGTTGTCGTCAAGCGGCAACCCGCCGAAAATGTAGAAGTAGGCTCTTGCATAGATTTCGCTGATGGGCGTTGATAAGGTGACATAACTGTAGGCGTATCTTGTACCTGAAGTTATGGCGTTTGTTTGGCATATGGCGTGGTAGGACCCCTCATAAGGGTTTGTTGATGCGATTGTGATTTGATCGCTCGTTGTTGTTTTGGTGCCGTTCCAAGCGTTGAAGTTTCCTGTTTCGAATCCATCGTTGAATAGAATTTGGAATTCTGGCTGGTAGTAGATTGAGCCGCTTGATGGTATGATTGTAGAGGATTCAATGGCGTAACCTACAATTATGATTGAGATGATAAGTATGAGAATTAGAGAGGTAACTTGCACCCTTCTCTGCTGAGAAAGGGGCTTCATGTTTTCACCTTTTAGTACTTCTACTTTTGCGGATTCCAGCATTTATTCTAATCGCTGTTTAATGTGTATTACTATTTAATAAACACTATCGCACATGTGTAAAACACAAATACAGATCGCAATTTAATAATCAGAATTTCATGAATTATGGCGTGAAGTCCATGAACATCTACAGGTTTGCCCATTTAATTTATGGAGAAGTTGGCGGTGTTTGTATATTAAGAGCATTTTCGGTTTTCCCCATTAACATTAATGCATTAATTAATCCTTGACGAGGCAGATAACAAAGGTAATCAGCGTAGGCAACATTAACCCAAAACATGGAAATAGATAAACCTAAGACTTCGGACATGGATGAGATTATACGAGTTTTATTAGAATATATTTCATTTAATCCTAGTAGGGAATTCGGTTCCAATGATAATCACACTTTGATTAAATAAAATTGGGAGTCGCAATGAAAATAGGATTTGTGACAGCTTTTCCCCCCGAAAAAGATGGCGTAGCAGACTATTCGTTTTATCTTATTGAATCAATTTTGAAAGTTTCTAATGACTGTAGTTTTTATGTTATGTCACGTTTGCTTGACGACAAACCAAGCGTAACACGATTTAATGAGAGAGTATTATTATTTAGGATCTGGCGAATGAAATCATTTAAGGATATGCTTAGAAGCTTAATGTTACTTTTCAAGACGATAGTTGCAATGAAAATGGATATTTTACATTTTCAATATCGATTTACAAGGGATGCTGGGGGCTCTGTGGGAGAGCCTTTGTATATTTTAATGTTGTTTACAAGAAAAATTATGAGAAAAACCAAAATTGTTATTTCCTTACATGACTTTTGGCTTCCAGAAGAGGTTGAACAGAGAGCTTATGAAGTTACAAGGTCGAGATTGGCTTCAAAGCTGTACAGATTATATTACAGTGCATATTTGAGAGCTATCTTAAGTGTTCCCCACTTGATCATAAGTATAGTGAATTATCCAAATTCGCCCGTGACGAAATTTATTAGACGGTACACTAAGAAGGAAGTTGTTGAAGTTATTCACGGGCTTCCTGATATAAAAGCGACTAAAAAGAGTGGAGAAGCTTTTAGCATGGGAAAAAGCTTTACTGCGCTTCTTTTTGGCTTTATAAGGAGATCGAAGGGGTACCAATATGTTATTAGGGCTTTGGCTAAGATCGTAACATCTAATCCGTCCATAAGGGGAAAAGTAAAGTTGTTGATTGCTGGGATTCCTGCGCCTAGTACAGAATGGTTGTACTTTAAGTATTTGGTTGAGCTTATTCGTAAATTGGGCATTGGTGACATCGTATCGATTGTTACAAAATATCTTGACACACAGGAAGTTGATGCACTTTTCAGATCAGTCAACGTAGTTATTGTTCCGTATATGCGTCGAGTGGGTCCTAGTGGAATTTTATCTTTTGCGCTAGCTTACGAGGTTCCGACGATCATCACAAGTGACAGCAAATATATTATAACTGATTCGGATTTTCCTGCTATGATAGTTAAATTGAATGAAAATGAAATTGGATATGCAATATTGAAGTTGATGAATGATAAAAATGAATATGAGAAACAAATTCAACGGATAAGAAGGTATAAAAAAATGCATAATAATGAAAAAATTGCATTAAGGCATGTTGAACTTTATCGGAAATTGCTTTCAGGCGAATATGCATAAAATAAAAATCATGGCGGTAAACTGAAGGTAGTTTTGATGAACGTTCTCTTTTTAAGTGAACAGCTATACCCTCATGGAGGCGGAGCAGAATTAGCAACATATCTTTACGCCAAACTTCTTTCGCAAAAGGGCATTAAAATAAAAGTTATCACGAACCGTTTTCCAGGTGAAAAGGACGTAACAAGATCTGGTAATATGGAAATCTTCAGATTAAATTTATTCAATAGACCAACAGCGCTTAAGTATTCTTTGTCGCTCAAGTTTCCACTTTTATTTTCAAGTTTTTTTCATCGTCTTATCCGTTGGTCAGATGTAGTTTACATTCCCTTATACTGGTACTCTGCAATCCCTATTGCGAAAGCTTATCGTAAACCCGTTGTCATTCACTTTCACAATTACCTTCTTTCATGCCCTTTAGCTACGCTTTACAACTTTGCAGAAAATTCAATCTGTAGCGGAAAAAGACGCTTTATCTGTCCAACAAATTGTATATTTTCTTTCGAAAAAATCAGCGGTAGAAGACCCAAAGAGATAGTATTATCAACAATGTTAAACTCCATAGGCAGAAATTATATAGAATGGCTAGCTTCAATGGGTGACGCTTTAATCTGTGTTTCTAATGCTCAGAAAAGATTGATTATGCAAACATGCGGAAAGATACTTTGGCGGAAGTTTCACGTGGTATATAATCCTCTTCCAGAAGTTTCATACGTTAAAATAGATGGTGAGGATTTTGGATATTTTGGTGGATTAAATTTTCTTAAGGGATTTGAAGTTTTACGCAATGCTATGGTTTGTTTAAAAGATTATGCGGTTAAGGTTCATGTAGCGGGCTCCTCAAGTACACCTGAAAAAAAGATAAGAGCGCTTAGTAGCGTTGGTATGATCTTACACAAAAGGCTCAACAAAAACGAGCAAGAATTATTATACAGACAGATAAAGGGAGTAATATTTCCATCTATTATTCCTGAGCCTTTGCCATATGTTACTGCAGAAGCAATGTTAAGAGGTAGAATTTTAATCGCTTCAAGAATAGGAGGCATTCCTGAACAAACCAAAAATTGTAAAGGAGCATTCCTTTTTGATGTGGGAAATTATCATGAATTGGCCGAATTAATAAAACATGTCAATAGTCTTAATAGAGAGGTGGTTTCCGACTTAGGACATAAAAACAGAGAGGTTTTCACCAAGACTTTTAACAATGAGAAAACTGTTGCTAAATTCGTGGATATTTTAGATCACTTAAACGGATGATTTTAAATGATTAGCTGGGCTATCTGGGTCTCATAGGCTATATGTTGGATGGATATTTAATGTTTTCAAAGTATAGAAAGATCTGTGTTACTGGTGGGGCTGGTTTCATCGGTAGCCATTTAGTTGACAGACTAGTTAATGAAGGCTATGAGGTTCTCGTAATTGATAATCTTGTTACGGGTAAATTGGAAAACATTAAGCATAATTTAGGCAAGAAGAGCTTCCATTTTGTTAAAGGGGATATAAGAGATTACGAACAGGTTAGAAGATTGATCAAAGATGTGGATGTTATATTTCATCAAGCAGCGTTAACTAGTATTAAAATGTCTCTTCAAAGACCCACTTTGATAAAAAGTATAAATGTCACCGGTACCTTAAAACTTTTAGAGGCAACTTTAAATTCTAATGTCAAACGCTTTATTTATGCTTCCTCCGCAGCAGTTTATGGTGACATCCCCCCTCCTCAAAAGGAAGATATGTGTCCACAACCTATCTCACCCTATGGTGAATCAAAGCTAGCAGCAGAGAATTACATAAAAGAGTTTCATGAAAAATATGGCTTAGAAACCATCTGTCTAAGATATTTTAACGTTTATGGTTCAAGGCAGAACAAACATAGTCAATATTCCGGCGTAATAACAAAGTTCATTGAAAGACTTTTAAATAATAAGCCTTTATACATATATGGTGATGGACAGCAAACAAGAGATTTTATATCTGTTAAAGATGTGGTTCGCGCAAACATGCTTGCTTTAGAAAGCGGAGGAGTCGCCGGCGATATTTTTAATGTTGGGACGGGAGTGAGCATATCAATAAATGAACTTGCAAAAATGATTGCAGATTTGATAAAACGCGACGTTAAAATTATCCATACAAAACCAAAACGCGGAGATGTTAGAAATAGCCTTGCAGACATCACAAAGGTCAAAAAGATTTTGCGATTTCATCCTAAGCATTCTTTAAAAGAAGAATTACCACAACTTGTTGAATGGCACAGAAAAAATAGGGAATAGCCCTTCTAAATATGCGCGCGCACAAAATATTCTTGCTAATTATTCGCAATCGATCAAAGAGAAAGCTCAAGTAATCTATAATCCGATACCACCACTTTCACGCATCGAATTAGAAGGGGACGATTTTGGATATTTTGGTGGAATGAGCTATTTAAAGGGATTTGAAGTATTGCGTCGAGCCTTAACACTGCTAAAGAATACTTCTATTAAGGTTTATGCAACCAATTTTTCGCATTTACAAGCTATTAAACTTGCAGATTCTCTGCAGAAATTGGGAATTGTGCTCTACGGAAGACTTGAAAGAGACGAACATCCAGAATTATATAGAAAAATTCGAGCAGTCTTGGTTCCATCGATTGTCCCTGAAACTTGGTCGTACGTTGTGACGGAGGCTATATTGAGAGGTCGGATCGTTGTGGCATCAAAGATTGGAGGTATTCCAGAGCAAGCCAGAGGTTGTAAAGGAGTGATCCTATTTGAGCCTAAAGATTTCCGTGGACTAGCTGAAAAAATAGAATACATAAGTAGCTTGCCAAGAGAAAAGGTGTCTGACCTTGGGGCTCAAAACAGAGAAACGTTTCTAACCAATTTTAGTCCAGAAAAACCGCTTACAGATTTTTCAGAACTCTGTAATAGACTACTTGAAAACTCCAAGTGAAGTACCTAATAAAATCTTTATATCATTTCTATAAAAGATGTGAGTAAATTATGAGAGTTGGATTGATATATTACGATTTGAATAAAAGTGGTGGAAGGGAGCAAGTTATAATTTCAATACTAAGAGCGCTCAAAAAGCTAAATCTCAAAACAATCTCGATTTGTGGTAAAAGAGTTGATATAAGTCGTATTAAAAATAATTTTGGAGTTTATCTACAAGTTTATAAAGAGCTTATACTACCGATATGGCCAAATCGTGCGGAGACGTATTTTAAATTCTTGCTACCGGTGGTTGCAAAATCCTTTTGCGATGTACTAATAAATCCCTATACCAATGACATACTCCCTATGGTTGATGTTACTTATTTTCACTACGTACAGCCACTACTTCTTAGACAGAAAATGCATGAAAGCAAAATCTGGAACTACTGCTATAAACCATATCAAGTCATGGAGCGGGCACTGGTTGCTCGAGCTTCAGATATGTTACTCTTAGCTAATAGTTATTTTACTGCAAAAGCTGTACAAGAGCAAGTCGGCATAACTCCTAGTGTTATATATCCGCCAGTATTTCTTAAAAAAATGAAGACTATGAATTCGGCGCGGAAATGTAAAAACATCGTTTTAACAATCGCTCGATTTTCCCCGGAGAAAAAACTAGAATTGATACCTCTCGTAGCGAGGGATGTCGATGCGCATTTTGTCATACTGGGTTCGATAAGAGATTCAACGTCTTACATTAGAGTATGCAAACTGATCAAGGAACACGGTGTGAAGGATAAAGTCAGCATTATCGTAGATAATCCTAATAACTTTTATGTCAAAATAAAGTTATTACAAAAAGCCAGAGTGTACTTTCACACAATGCCTTTTGAGCCATTTGGGATATCGATAGTTGAAGGGATGGGAGCCGGATGCATACCAGTTGTACATGATTCAGGAGGAGCCCGGGAATTTGTTCCTAAAAGGTGGAGGTATGAAAGTATAGAGGACGCAAAACAAAAAATCAAGGAAGCCTTAGATTCGTGGTCTAATTCAACAGCGGAAAACATGAAAACGATTGCCTATCAGTTCAGGGAAGAAAGATTTATAGACAATTTTTCAGAAACGCTAAAAGCGTATCTTGGATTTAGATAAAGTTTATGTTTACAAATTTGAGGGAATCCTTAAATGATTCAAAAAAGTGTTATAAATGTCGTAAACGCTATATTTCTTATATGGTTTCTTTGCATCCCGATTTTTTGGCACATCGACGTGAATAAAGCAACGATAGGTTTTTACGATGTTTTTGTTTTAGCACCTAATGCTATTTTTCATCTGATAATCTTCTATATACTAGCGTTATTCTCTCTCTACTTCAAAAAATTCTCCTTTTATCATATGCTATTATTAGGATCATACTTTCAATTCATTCAATTAGTCAACTATCCATATCTAACCAATCGTGATGTCTTTCTCCATGCGGGTCCCGCTAAAATGATAATTGTTAATGGGGAATTACCTTCAGAATCATGGGTTGGTTCATATGTTCTTCATAGTATTCTCTCGATAGTTTCTGGGTGCGACTTAATCTACGCGAACTACGTATTATATTTATGTTTAATTATTGTTTTACTTTTGATTATCTTCTCTTTCGCACGAATATTGGAACGAAAAGGTTACACACTAGCTTGGGTTAGTGCATTATTGTTTTTATGTTTGTTCTTCAATTATAATTTTTCCAATTTTAATCATTACTCACGCAATGCTCTTGCATTTACATTTTTGTTTCTTTTCCTTTTTTGTTTTATACGTTTCCGGACTCTATATGGATTTATATTAGAATTATTCATGGTTATATTGATTAATATCACTCACCCCTTTCAATCCTTCGCCTTGGCAACATTCCTATTTGTTTCTTTAGTTCTCACTCGGAAAGACAGACGAGTCACCTTATCATTAATTTCGCTTGTAATTTTTCTTGGAATCATGCAATTTCAAGCTTATTCGAGTTTGCTCCAAGCATGTAGCTATGTGCGTGCACGCTTTTCAGAAGTTCTCAAGCCAATGGTAAGCTCATTATCAGAATATGAACCATTACCCTGGTGGGGAAGAATCTTGAGGGATTACTACAAATATTCATTACTTGCTCTTTTAGGAATGGCATTATCTGCAGTGATTCTACTTTTCTTCCAAAAGAGAAAACACACTAAGATAACTATAGAGTTATCATCAATTTTGTTTACAGCAATAGTAATGCTGTTTGCCATGAACCTACTTCCAGATTGGCAAATTGGCAGGTTCGTTTTGTTCGCTGCGTTTCCAGCCGCTTTTTCATCATTTATACTAATAGAAGAATTAATAAAAAAAGGAAGATTGAATAGTTTTCACCGGATCTTTCAAGCCAAATCAACGGTGGTTGTCTTGCTTCTTTTCATCGTAAGCTTGTCGGGTACTGTTATGGTGTCAAATTTTGAAAGGAATTATTATTTAGGCGAAATGTGTCATCCATCAGAATTATCTTCACTTTTATTCTTTTTTAATTCTGATATGAATTCAACAGTCAGCATCCTTTCCTGGCGAACTGCTATGTACAGTCCTTACTTTGACTATAGCGCGTCGCACCAAATTTTGTATCTTTGGTATTTGCAACTTAACGAATTCGAAGGCAACTCGTCAGAAATTCTTTTTTCCCAAAGCCGGCTTATTGACCAATCTCAATTTGTAATAAAAGGAAAACGTGATTCATTTACACTTAGCTCAAGTGGACGCTATCCTATAGAAGCGGTCCTAGAAACCATCGACAAAGAAATGATTTTCCCAAGATTTGACCAAATATATTCAAATGGATACTACTTAATTTACAAACGAGCGATCACATCTTAACCACCCCGATACTTCACTTGTGGGTCAAGATTCCTCATTGAAAATTAGCTCAATATTCGATGGTTAAGTGCAAGAGTAAAATAAATCAAATGCAAATTCATTTATCTTCTATATAACTATTTAACATAGAAAAATATCATGTATTAAGGGAAAAGGAGAGGAAAACATATGAGAAAATTTAAGCCTTATAGTAGAAAAATTCGAGGCATAATAGCAAGTTGGCTACTTTTAAGTAGCATGTTCATCATCTTATTATCAACCCTCATACAACCCGTTGGCAGTAATGACTGGTGGAATCCAGACTGGATTTTCAGAAAACAAATAACCATAAACCATACAAAAGTAAATGCATCCTTAGAGAATTTTCCAGTCCTTATAGACATAACTGACATAGATTTGAAAAACAAGGCGCAACCAGACGGCGACGACATCGTATTCGTAGGAGAAAGCAACACCACACTAAACCACGAAATTGAATACTACGATAGCGCTTCCGGACATCTAATAGCATGGGTAAAGCTACCTTCAATATCCTCAGACACAGACACAATTTTCCACATGTACTATGGTAACCCTAACGCTACAAACCAGCAGAATCCAGCTGGTGTTTGGGATTCTAACTTCGTTATGGTTCAGCATTTTGAGGAAACCTCGGGAACACGCTTAGACTCAACAAGCAATGGCAATAATGCAGCGCCTTATGGCACAATCAGCAAAATAAACGGGAAAATAGGCCCAGCAGACTCCTTCAACAGCAACGGATACCTAAGAGTCCCGGAAGGCTTCCTACCAACATCAGCCATAACAGTTGAGCTTTGGCTAAAACCATACTCTTATTCGCCAACCATATGGACTAAACATATTAACACTGGTCCAACAACAACTCGAGGCATATGCGGAGGCCAAACAAGTAGATCGTCAGATGCTTGGTCTCTTACGCTTACATGGGATAGTGGTACAAAATCCTTCAGTACTGGCGGTCAACCATCAGGCTACGACTGGATACACCTGGCCATAACATGGGACGGATTAGTTGACCGAGCCTA